>Ga0206854_1069_pt1 | contig 29673 bp, 45 predicted proteins | sample Alteio_BWOrgCont_50_FD_152870 | JGI IMG/M metagenome (GOLD analysis project Ga0206854, IMG submission 152870) | Enriched cells from forest soil in Barre Woods Harvard Forest LTER site, Petersham, Massachusetts, United States -... | ecosystem: Environmental > Terrestrial > Soil > Temperate forest >...
ATAGCGCGGGTGGCAACCAACATTCTTGGGCCCGGTATTATGCCTTTATTAATGGCTTCTTTTAAACCCACATCATCGTACGATGCACCTTCTGTTCCCAAATCTCTTACGGTGGTAAAACCAGCCATTAGTGTTGCATTGGCATGGGTTACCGCGCGGGCAGTACGTTCGGCGCGGCTTTCTTTTAATACCTGGTCATCCCACGGCGTTTCGTTATACGGATGCAGGAACAGGTGCGAATGACCCTCAATAAATCCGGGTAATAAGGTCATTCCTTTTAGTTCAACAACTTTGGCTGTTTCCGGTACGGTTATGCTTGCGGGTTCACCAGCTGCTTCAATACGCCTGCCACGCACCAATACCCACCAGCCGTTATGTATTTGCTGCCCGTCGAAAACACGATCGGGTTTAAAAAGGGTATAGTCGCTATTGCCCACGCCTCCGCGCTGTCCGTTACCGCGCTGCGCGAATAGTTGAATGGTTGATAGCAGTATTAATAGGGTAAAAAATAAGCCTTTGGCTGTTATTGTGATAGATGCCTTCATATCCAAAAATAGGTAAATAAAAAATATTTTACATGCCATGCAACTATTTAGGGTTAACAGCAATCTTAGTGTTAAATGATGCTACTGAAACCTATCTATACAATTGAAGAACTGATAACCCGCTGTAAAGCAGGCGAACGCATAGCGCAGGAGTTGTTGTATAAACAATTTGCCGCAAAAATGCTGGGTGTTTGCATGCGTTACGCGACAGATAGGATGGAAGCAGAAGATATGTTGCAAAACGGGTTCATTAAAGTTTTTCAATATTTAAAGGATTACCGAAACGAGGGATCGTTTGAAGGATGGGTGAGAAGAATAATGGTGCACAGCTCGATAGCGTATTTTAGAAAACATCATAGAATAGTACAAGTGATGGATATGGAAGAAAGCGGTATTGAGCCATCAGTAAACCCGGCGGCAATGGAAAATATGGATGCTAAGGACTTGATGAATATTATACAGCAACTATCGCCGGGTTATAAAATGGTGTTTAACCTGTATGCTATTGAAGGTTATTCGCACCGCGAAATTGGTGAAATAATGGGGATAACCGAGGGTGCCTCGAAATCGCAATTATCAAGGGCGCGGGCAATATTAAAAAATTTGGTTACAGCAATGGAGGAAAAAAAATATGGATATGCAGGATAAGGAATTTGACAAAGCATTTAATAGCAAGTTTGCCGACTTTGAAATAGAGCCATCGCCCATGGTATGGGATAATATTTCGCGCGAGCTGGACGGTAAAAAAGGCAAGCGCTCATTAATACCTTATTTAAGTATTGCGGCAAGTATAATTGTTTTAGTGGCAGCGGGTATGCTATTTTTCCGTCCAACGGTTAACCAAACTAAACACAATACGGGTAATAATAGGGTAGCTGTAAACGTACGGCCATCAGCGATAAACAATAATAAAAGTGAGCAGGTTACAGAACCTACTACCAATAACAGCGAAAGTCAAAACGTAGCGGTGGTACATCAAACAACGTCGGTTGCGAGTACATCATCTGTTATCAATACAACCTCGCCTGCAAATATTAATGTCGATGAACCTGCTAAAGCAGTAGAACCTGCAAAGGTTATTGAACAACCGGTATTGGCTGCTATTGAAGAACCTAAACAAAAAGAAATACAACTAACATCGCCGGGCAAAGAAACTGATCTGATGCCAAAAGGTATGACTATTGATCAACCAAAAGCAATTGATAAACCCATATTGGCTGCGGTAAAACCTGAAACACCTGCCGCTAAAAAGCGAGGTATACATAACATGGGGGGGCTAATAAACGCCCTGGTAGCTAAAGTTGATAAACGAGATGATAAACTCATTCACTTTAGCGATGACGATGACGACGATACAGGGACGGTACTAACCGAAGTAAACCTTGGGGTAATTAAAATTATAAAGCAATAAAATCTACATACAATCTAAATATACAACCATTATGAAACGCTTATTATTAGCCGCATTATTATGCGGCGTGGCAACGCTTGGTCTTGCACAAAAAAATACAGATACTGCCAGAATCGTAAAAAGAAATGGAATAATAATTGACCTGAGAGGCCGCCGAGACAGTGTTCGTGCGGTAAAAAGCGCATCGCCATTTAGTTTTGGTATTACTTTTTCGAGGTTTGATCTGGGATTGACCACCTTAGTTGATAATGGCAGTTTTACTTTATCGCCCAAAAATGATTTTTTAAGTTACCGCTCGTGGAAATCAAGCAATGTTGGTTTTGATTTGGTACAATTTAGCTATCGCCCTACGCAGCATTTTAAAATGTATATATCGGGTGGGTTTGACTGGACGTTGATACGCCTGCGTAAAGACATCACCATACAAAGAAACACGCCAGTTTTAACTTATACTAATGATAATATTGATTACAGCAAAAACAGGTTTGGCGCGACGTATTTGCGTATCCCGCTTTCGTTCGAGTTCAGGACAAATGAATATTCAAATGGTAAACGTTTCCGGTTTATAATTGGTCCGGAGGCAGGTATATTGTTAGGTGCCCGTGTTAAACAAATAAGCGATGAGAACGGTAAGCAAAAAATTGACGGCGATTATCACTTCGCTCAAATGCGCTATGGTACGTTTACTCGCATAGGCTATGGCTCATTCGGTATATTTACCAAATACTACTTTAACGATATGTTTGAAAGAAGCCCCGACCAGGCAGGTTTGAAAAACTTTGCTTTTGGGTTTACGTTCGGGTTTTAAATCTGAACCGGGATTAAGCGGATTAACGGCTTTTTTGGATGTAGTTTTATTTTATCCTGGTAATCTATAAATCTGTTTAATCCCGGTTCTTCAATTATCTTTGCTTTATGGAATCTACCTCTTTCCTCGAAGCAATAGGTGTAAGTAAAGTATATCCCAGCGAACGGGTAGCAGGCGTTAAAAAAACCGACCTGTCTATTCAGCAGGGTAAAATAACCGCTATAATAGGCGAGAGCGGCAGCGGGAAAAGTACTTTATTGCGATTGTTGTATGGTTTGCTTTCGCCCGATGAAGGTATTGTGCAATTTAAGGGTGAACGTATTTGGGGTCCTGAGGAAAAGCTGATACCCGGCCATGATTCTATGAAAATGGTAACGCAGGATACCGACGGCTTAAATGTATTTGCCAAAGTATGGGATAACATAGCCGTATTATTGCCCAATACCGACATTGAAGCCAAAACCCAAAATACCGCTAAAGTTTTAAAGCAGTTAAATATGCTGCACCTGGCCGAAAAGCAGGTGGCAACCTTAAGCGGCGGCGAGAAGCAACGTGTAGCCATTGCCCGCGCCTTAATAACCAAACCCGATGTTTTATTGCTTGATGAACCCTTTAACCAGGTAGATACTTCTTTTCGCGAGGGGTTACAACAGGATATACGGTGGATAGTTAAAGAAACCGGCTTAACGGTGATCATCGTATCCCACGACCCGGCCGAAGTATTATCAATGGCTGATGAGTTACTGGTGCTGAAGGATGGTGAGATATTGGAAATGGGTCCGCCTAAACAATTGTATAAAAAGCCACAGCATTTATATACGGCACGCTTGCTTACCAATTGCAATATATTAACTCATGCAGAGGCGAGCTACTGCGACATCAAAAGCAATGCGGAGCACATAGTTATTTACCCCGAATGGGCACAAATTACGCAGAGTTGGACCCGCAAAGAATGGCAGGTAAAGCAAGTACTATTTAAAGGCAGTTATGAAGATGTAATGCTGGAGAAAGACGGTGTTGTGCTACGGTCGTTCAATACCGTGCGTGGTAAATATAATGAGGGTGATATGGTGCATTTGAAGGTGGTGAAGTGGTTGGAGTATTAGCTTTGATGAAATATGTCTGAGATTATTCCAATAAGAAATATTAAAACGAAAAATTGAATAACTATAAGCGAACTTAACCTAATATAGAATTTTTGCTGTTCTTTATCCCGAGCAACGTTTAGCATGCTAATTAACAAGAACGGAAATCCTATTAAAACAAGAAATACCAACCCAGCTGTAAATCCTCCATAACCTGTGTGTTTTTCACCCTGAATTGCGTGTTTGATTTTTTCAGCATTATACAAGGATGCTATCAAGGTAAAACAGCAAAGGAAAGTATAAATTAAATAGACAATCACCGAAACCGGGTTTCGTTTAAAAATCGGCCACGCAGTTCGCATAACATTAATACGTTTTATTCAATAAAGTAACCTATGTAAGCTACCTAGACTCTATCAAAGCAATAAAACCATCCGCATCATCAATAGCCATTAAAATTTGGTTGGTAGCTTTTGTTTTGCGATAAATACGCTCAACGTTTATCGGCTCGTTAAATGTGAACAAGATGTTGAAACTGTTTTTCATGGGCGAACCTTTAAAACAGCCATCTTCGGGTTTAAAACTATCCTTTACTTTTTCTATGGATGCAATGTTATCCAGCTCAATTAAAGCCCGCCAGCGTACACCGGTGCGTAATAGTATTTGGTTATCTACAATAAGCACCGGGCTTTTTAATATGGCGGAGAAATCGCCAATGATGAATATAAGACTGTATGCGGTTAAAACGCTAACTATAATTGCGGCTGTATGGCTATAATGATTTAAAAACAGGTGAAAAGCCACTAACTCAATGCAACAGGCAAATAGTATAACTCCAAAAATAGCGGGGTAACCGCTTTCGCGATAGCCGGTAAACTTTTTTATTTGGTGCGATAAGGGTGTTGGTTTAATCCAACAAAATAAGCCAAAACGTAGTATGGTGAGTTCGGTAGTTAGAAACTTTACTGCCGGGTGGTTGCCCAATACGGTTGCCATGCTTTTTTGAAAGTTATAGGCAAAATCGGGGATGTTGTTTTGCAACTCACGATATTCCTTTCTTACCTGGCGGATCCTGCTAATGGCATAAATAATTACTACTGCTTCTAAACCAATTGATAGTTTCCTTAACTGTATAATATACCCACGCTGATGATCCGGCAAAATTAAATACGCTATCGCGCAACAAATACTGAACACTAAAAATATACTCCACTTTTTTAACTTCAACGGGCGTATCAATAAAAAATAATACACTGCCGGGAAAGTTATCACTATGTCCATTAAAAAAGCGGTTGCAATAAGGTCGCGTTTTACAGGTGTTGCCTGGTGCAGGGCAAATGATCCAACGCAAAGTACGGCACAAGCAGCTAATAAGGTAAACCAAACGTTTTTAGGAATAGCGGGAGTAGAAAAGGTCATGCGCGGGTGGGATAGGTAACAGTTCAAATATAAGCAATAACAAACTGGCGCTGAAACAAATAACCTTTAATATGTATTATACCTGTAAACACTACAACTATGAAAAGAAAAATAACAAGTTTTGTATTGCTAACCGGGTTGTTAGCTATGCTAAGCATGGGTTGCGCCTCGATGCATATAGCGCCGCCACCTGCACCACCTGCGCCTCCGGCACCGGCGGCAGGGTAAGCCTCCTCTAAATCTCCCCCTAAAAGGGGAGACTTTTTAAAAGCGTCATTGCCACGTCGTTTCACTCCTCGCAATGACGCTTTGTTATTTATACAAGAAAACCACCTGCAAAACTTTTTTCGTCAACCACTTGAAAATCAAAAAATAACTCCGTACTTTTGCAGTCCCGAAAACCGGGTTAAAACAAATAAGGAACAAAAAAGGAAAAATGCCTACTATTCAGCAATTAGTTAGAAAAGGTAGAGTAGCTCTGGTTGATAAGAGTAAATCACCAGCGTTGGACAGCTGTCCACAGCGAAGAGGAGTATGCACACGCGTGTATACCACTACCCCTAAGAAACCAAACTCAGCAATGCGTAAAGTTGCCCGTGTGCGCTTAACCAACGGAAAAGAAGTAAATGCTTACATCCCTGGAGAAGGCCACAACTTGCAAGAACACTCAATTGTATTGATCCGCGGTGGTCGTGTTAAAGACTTACCGGGTGTACGTTACCACATCATCCGTGGTGCGTTAGATACTTCTGGTGTTGCCGGTCGTAACCAACGTCGTAGTAAATATGGTACTAAACGTCCTAAACCAGGCCAAGCTGCTGCAGCCCCTGCAAAAGGTAAAAAGAAATAATTAAAGGAGGATAGTAACAATGAGAAAGTCAAAACCAAAAAAAAGAATCCTTCTTCCTGATCCAAAATTCAATGATATTTTAGTGACCAGGTTTGTAAATAACATGATGTATGATGGTAAAAAATCTACCGCATACACTATATTTTATAACGCAGTAGAGATTGTAGAGAAAAAAACCAGCGAAAACGGTTTGGAGACCTGGAAAAAAGCGTTAAACAATGTAATGCCTGCTGTTGAAGTAAAAAGCCGTCGTGTTGGTGGTGCAAACTTCCAGGTACCTACAGAAGTTCGTCCCGAGCGTAAAGTAGCTTTGGGTATGAAATGGCTGATCAGCTATGCACGTCGTCGTGGTGAAAAAACCATGATGGAGAAATTAGCCGGCGAGATCATATCTGCCGCTAAAGGTGAAGGTGCTGCTGTTAAGAAGAAAGAAGACACGCATAAAATGGCTGAAGCCAACAAAGCGTTCTCACACTTCCGTTTCTAATAATGAGTGAATTTTGAATGAGTGAATGAGTGATTTATTGATTGGTTAACATTAAACTAATCGCTAATTCACACATTCGCTCATTCACTCAATAAAAAAAATATGTCAAGAGATCTAAAATATACAAGAAATATAGGTATTGCCGCTCACATTGATGCCGGTAAAACTACTACTACAGAACGTATACTATACTACTCGGGCTTTAGCCATAAAATTGGCGAGGTGCATGAGGGTGCAGCTACTATGGACTGGATGGCACAGGAGCAAGAACGTGGTATTACCATTACATCGGCTGCTACTACTATCGATTGGAAATATCGTGGCCACCAATACCATATCAACATTATTGATACGCCGGGACACGTGGATTTTACCGTAGAGGTAAATCGTTCATTACGTGTACTGGATGGTTTGGTTTTCTTATTTAGCGCGGTTGATGGTGTTGAGCCACAATCTGAAACTAACTGGAGGCTTGCCAACAACTACAACGTTGCCCGTATAGGTTTCGTTAACAAAATGGACCGTAGCGGTGCCGACTTTTTAAATGTTGTAAAACAAGTAAAAAGCATGTTGGGCAGCAACGCGGTACCATTGCAATTGCCAATTGGCGCCGAAGAAAATTTTAAAGGCGTTGTTGACTTAATTAACTGGAAAGGTATTGTTTGGAATGAGCATGATAAAGGTATGACCTTTACTGAAGTGCCAATTCCGGAAGATATGATAGAAGAAGCTACAGAGTGGAGAGAGAAATTGCTGGAATCGGTAGCTGATTATGATGAGAGCCTGATGGAGAAATTCTTTGACGCTCCTGATACCATCACTGAACGCGAAGTGCTTGACGCTTTACGTAAAGCGGTATTAGATGCTAAGATCGTTCCTATGGTTTGCGGTTCATCATTCAAAAACAAAGGTGTACAAACCATGCTTGACTATGTGATGGAATTACTTCCTTCACCTTTAGATGTTGATGGCATTGTTGGTACAAACCCTGAAACCGGTGCCGAAATTATTCGTCAGCCGTCAGAAAAAGAACCATTTGCTGCATTGGCATTTAAAATTGCTACCGACCCATTTGTGGGCCGTTTATGCTTTATCCGCGTTTACTCTGGTAACCTGGAAGCTGGTTCTTATGTACACAATATGCGTTCAGACAATAAAGAACGTATAAGCCGTATATTCCAAATGCATGCTAACAAGCAAAACCCTATACCTAACGTAGGTGCAGGCGATATTGCTGCGGTAGTAGGCTTTAAAGATATTAAAACAGGCGATACCCTTTGCGATGAGAAACATCCTATCGTATTGGAGTCAATGAATTTCCCTGAGCCGGTTATTGGTTTAGCTATTGAGCCTAAAACACAGGCCGACGTAGATAAATTGGGTATGGCTTTAGGTAAACTGTCTGAAGAGGATCCAACCTTCCGTGTAAATTCTGACGAAGAGACCGGCCAAACCGTAATTTCAGGTATGGGCGAGCTTCACTTAGATATCATCATGGACCGCTTGAAACGTGAGTTTAAAGTTGAGGTTAACCAGGGTGCTCCGCAGGTTGCTTACAAAGAATCTATCACAGGTACTGTACAACACCGCGAAACTTACAAGAAACAAACCGGTGGCCGTGGTAAATTTGCCGATATACAAGTTATACTTTCACCAAACGACGAAGGTAAAGAAGGTTTAACATTTGTGAACGAAATTAGCGGTGGTGCAATCCCCCGCGAGTTTATTCCATCTGTTGAAAAAGGCTTTGCAGCTTCAATGGTGAACGGTGTATTAGCAGGTTACCCTTTAACAGGTTTAAAAGTTAGGTTAATTGATGGTTCATTCCACGCTGTCGATTCGGACGCGCTATCTTTCGAGTTAGCTGCTAAGATGGCTTACCGCGAGGCATTGCCAAAATGTAAACCAATGTTGTTGGAGCCGATCATGAAAATTGAGATATTAACCCCTGAAGAAAACATGGGTGATGTTATTGGTGACATGAACCGTCGCAGAGGCCAGCTGTTAGGTATGGACTCACGTGCAGGTGCGCAGGTAATTAAAGCTACTGTACCACTTTCTGAAATGTTTGGTTATGTAACCCAGTTACGTACCATTACATCGGGCCGTGCTACTTCAACCATGGAGTTTGATCACTATGCTGAAGCGCCACGTAACGTACAGGAAGAAGTTGTTGCTAAAGCAAAAGGTAAAAAAGCAGCTGCGAACGCGTAATTTAATTTGAAAATTTGGTGAGTTGAAAATTTGAAGATGCATTAATTTTCAAATCACCAAATTGCCAAATCTTCAAATAATAACATAAACAACCCAATCAACCATAGCTAATTGCTCTTATGGTTGGTTAATTAAAACAAAAACAAACATGAGCCAAAGAATCAGGATCAAATTAAAATCTTACGATTACAACCTGGTTGACAAGTCAGCCGAGAAGATCGTAAAAACAGTAAAGCCTACGGGCGCTGTGGTTAGCGGACCACTTCCGTTACCAACCGAAAAGAAAATTTTTACGGTATTGCGTTCACCGCACGTAAACAAAAAAGCACGCGAGCAATTCCAATTATGCTCTTACAAGCGTTTATTGGATATCTACAGCTCAAACTCAAAAACTGTTGATGCTTTGATGAAGCTTGAATTGCCAAGTGGTGTTGAAGTTGAGATCAAAGTGTGATAGTACCGGAAGAACGGTATTTAGAGTCAAGACGTAAGAATCAAGATTCAAGATAAAATTTAGGCCATTCGTTTATACGAGTGGCTTTTTTTGTAATGAATATTTTACAATCATTTGGAATAGTCATATTTTTTTGTATATTTGTATCGATGTAGTTATTGCTCATCTCGTTTCACAGGATATTCCTTGAGGCGATTATCAACATATATAGTTATAAATGAAAAAAGAAACTTTTATTGTAAAGGTGTTTTCTTTTAGAAACATCGAAACGCCCTTTTCTAAAAATGGGCACAAAAATTACTACTCAGTAATTGATGTTAATAACCTCCCCGACCTGAAAGAGTGGCGAGAGATTAACGTAAGAGATCCTAAGTTAACTGGATCAGTTCCAAAGAAAATATCTGCTAGCTTTCGTGACAATGATGAGATGTTTCTCTTCATGAATCGCGGTATTACCATCTCAGTTGAATCAGCTGTTTTTAATAACAAGACTTCAGAGTTGCAACTTACTTTTAGCAATAAGGAAGACCATGGTTTATTAGATGGTGGTCATACTTACACAATTATCCGGGAAGAAGCAAAGCACTTGCATCCAGAAGAAACTAGATATGTAAAGTTAGAAGTTTTAGAAGGCTTTGTGCATGATGAAATTACTGATGTTGTGGGTGCAAGAAATACATCCAATCAGGTTAAAGACCAAAGCCTGATGGAATTAGATAATCGGTTTGAGAAGTTAAAAGATTTTATGCCTAGAGGGTATGATAAATTGGTGGCATTTTCTGAATATGAAACTGATAAAGAAGGTAACCCTAAACCCATTGATATCCGAGACATTATCGCAATTTTAACTGCTTTTAATAAAGATTTATATAATGATGTAAATCAACCGGTAGTAGCATATAGTTCTAAAAAGGCTTGTTTGGATAAATTTAAACTTAATGGTCCATCTTATGAAAAATTATACCCATTAGTAAAGGATATTATTAAACTTTATAATGCTATCTATTTGAATTTTCCTCAATTCTATGGCGAAGTAGCTAGACAAAAAGGAAAATCTAAGAATGGTTTTGGTCATATAACCGGCGTAACAGGTTACGAAAAAGGGAAAGGTCCGGAATTGTATTTTGATGATAAGCGAGCTGACTATGCAATCCCGGCGGGATTTATTTACCCGATGCTTGCGGCGTTTAGGGCGTTTTTGGAAGAAGAAAATGGGGTTTATGTTTGGGGGAAAAAAGCTAAAATGTTTGATATCCTTAGGGATGATCTTGGAGTAAAGCTTGTAGGGATAATTACTGAAGAAGCACTAAAGAATCAGAACCCAAATAAGACTGGAAAATCAAGTTTATTATGGCAAAACTGCTATCAAACAGCAGAGCTTTTTTATTTAAAAATGAAATAAAAAGATATGAAAGATTGGACGCAAGTAACCAACAAATTGCCTGAAATTGGGCAATTTGTTACCACAAGTGTGAAAGACGGTACATATGTTTATCACGAAGTATTAAAAATAGATGAAAATACGAAAAAATGGGTCAATCACGATGGAAAAGAATTGGAGGACCAAAAGAAAGTAATAGGGTGGATGGATTTACCTCCTACCTTTATTGTTTAAAAATAATGCTTATTAGTTTAAAAGCCATTCGTTTATTCGGGTGGTTTTTTTGTTGATAGCAAAACCCCTCTCCAAGCGTCATTGCGAGCGATAGCGTGGCAAATCTCTACACGACAGGTAAACGCGCGATATTCAATTAACAATAATTCGTTGTATCATGCTAACTCACGCCCGCTCAATTGCCGCGGTGGCTGTTAGTTTTTCGTGAGTTGCTTGTTTTTTATAGGTACTCAAGAGGGCTACGCCGTTTTGGCTTGACCCAAAAGTAAACAAAAAGTCAAGTCAGGACAATCGCTGCCACTTCACAGGCAAAACTCCCGGCCGCGCGCCCTGACAGGCCACTGCGCTTCTTTTTTAGTGCCCGTCGGAGAACCTGCGGGGACAAAAAACAAACAAGATTTGCGACTTAAACACGTTACAAACCGTAGCCTTTGGTGTCCAAAAAGTTTAGCCATACGCCTTCCAGTTCGTCAGTCAATTGGGGTTTAATAGATATGCCCGATGCCTGGGGTGTCCAGTTTTGGGCGGCGAGGTTGCCGGTCTTTAAAATATCGAGGGTAAGTATTTGTTCTTTGTTGGGGTTTAGCAGTACATCGAAACTGATCTCAATGCGATAATAATGCCTGCCCTGCCTAAATGCCGGGTACGCATGGGATGAAATAATGCCCGAGGCGAATATACCTTTCGGCTCAACGCCTACGCGTACAACATAAGCCCTGTCGCCGGGCTTTATAGATTTATGGCTTATTACGCTCCAGTTATCGGTTAAAGTGCCGGTGGTAGTTAGTTTTTGGATATCATCATCCAGATCGGCCCATTCAAATTTAATGGGGTTCCATCCAAACAAGTAGGCTTTGCCCCCTAACCCCCTAAAGGGGGAACTGTTGATGGGTATTGTATTGTTCATAAATGTTCCATTACTCCCCCTTTAGGGGGCTGGGGGGCTAACTTCTGCCCATTAATTCATCCACCTTGTTGCGTTCGGTTTGCAGCTCGCGGGCCAGCTTCTTTTCTTTTTCGTTGGCTTTGGTTTTGTAGGTTTTAAATTCGTCTTCCAACTCGTTGTATAAGTTGGTGCGGTAAACGGCCTCATTTTTTAAACCGCCGCTGCGGGCGAAGATAATTACCGCTGCCAATGCGCAAACAATAACCAATCCCCACATTAATATATTATACGCGCTTTTTGACATGGTGATACCAAACAGGCTTATCTCGTCGGCTTTTGCTGCCGATGCGACATCGGCTTGTAAAGCAGTGATGGTTTTATCTTGCTCGGCAACTTTAGCCTGTGTATTGACCAGGTTACGGCGGCTGGTATTCATGGTATCAATAATGTTTTTCCAAAAAGCGGACACGAAGGGCTGCTGATAGTTATAAACTTTGGTTAACAGGTATTGATACTGGCCTTTTAGGCTTTTATCGGCAGGTGCTGCAGGTTTAGTTGTATCGGCAGCAGGTTGTGTTGTAACTGGTGGGGTTGCAACCGGTGGTGCAACCGGTTTAACCGCGGTAGTTTGCGGTGCTGCTTTTAAAGCTGCTGCTTTTTTTATACTGTCTGCTTTGTGTGCGGCCTTTGTAGCATCATACCTGTTATTTGCATAAGCGCCATAACCGTATTTGGTATAGGGTCTGCCTGTTTTAGGGTTAATGGGTATGGGTGGTTTGCCGGTAGCCGGGTCAATTGCGGGTTTTCCTGTTGTGGGATTTTGTATTACGGGCTTTACAACTGCCTTTTTAACAACAGGTTTCTTTACCGTATCCTGTGCTTTAACAAAGGCGGCGTTTGCTGAAAATAGCATTATAAATGCGGCTATGAAAATATTCTTCATATTGTAAAATTAGGCAATGATGTATGAATAAAACAAAGTAAAATTTGGTTTATTGTTTTTGCAGAGGGGTATTTTTACTGCTAATGTAGGCTTTAGTACGTAATATTGCTACGCATAGTTATATTAGCAGCATGAATATTGGAATGATTGGCCTGGGCGATATGGGCAAACTTTATGCAAAAGCTTTTGCCACAGCCGGCTATACAGTTTGCGGTTGCGACCTGCCACAAAACCGTGAACGACTGGAAGAAGAACTATTGCCGTTTGATATAAAAGTATTGGCAGATGGAAAAGAGGTAGCTTCCAAATCAGACTTAATAGTTTACTCGGTTGAGGCCGATGGGCTGGATAAAGTAGTTGGGCTATATGCGCCTTATACCAAACCGGGCGCTATTGTAGCGGGGCAAACTTCCGTTAAAACGCCCGAGATAAATACGTTTGAAAAACATCTGCCTGCAAATACGCATATCATCACCTTTCATGCTATGCATGGGCCGGGTTTTCAACCTAAAGGACAAAAGCTGATATTGGTGCCGCACCGTACAGATGCTGCAGCTTATAAACGTATGGTTGACCTGTTTACGGCCTTAGAAACCGATATTGTAGAAGTAAAGGATTACCACGAGCACGACCAAATAGTGGCTGATACACAGGCTGTAACCCACGTAGGATTTGAAAGCATGGGTACGGCCTGGAAAGAAGCCGGATTCTTTCCGTGGGAAAATGCATCATACATAGGTGGTATTGATAATGTGAAGATATTAACCACGCTGCGCATATTCAGTTATAAAGCACACGTATATGCCGGGTTGGCCATATTGAACCCATATGCGCGGCAGCAGGTGAGGCAGTATGCGGTATCCGAATCGGAATTGTTTAAGCTGATGATCAAAGAGGAGGAAGCAGCATTCAGGGAACGGCTTTACAAGGCGAGGGACTTTGTTTTTCACGAAAGCCGGAAACCCATTATGCTGAACGATAAGGTAATGAAGGAGTTTTCTTTGGGTCAGCATCATGAGTTGGCAAAACCTAATTCACACCTCAGTATATTAAGTATGGTAGATGCCTGGTATCACCTAGGCGTTAACCCATATGATAACTTGATCTGCCAGACACCACCGTTCCGTTTAAGGCTGGGCATTGCAGAATATTTGTTTAAAGACGAAGAATTGCTGGAAGAATCTATCAATGCGGCATTGTATGATAAAACCATTCGTGGAGATGATTTGGAGTTTCACTCGGCGGTAAGAGAATGGTCGTCAATTATTGGCTATGGCGATATGGAAGGTTATAAAAAGCACTTTAATGATGTGAAAGAGTTTTTCGCCGGTCGACTGGAAGAAGGCAACAAACAAAGCGCCGAGTTGATACGGCGGTTAATGGAATAAGGCCGTTATTTGTTTTTTAGAACAATTAAGATGTCAAGTACAAACTCTTTATTACCCGATGAGCCCTCTGCAGAACAACTGATCTTTACGGAGAACATTTTATCGATAATGGCTACTGCCCTTGACCAATTCGGCTTTAAACAGCGGTTGGTTGAGGTAAAGAAATATTCTGCAAATATTGTATTCAAGAGAGATAAACAGTACATCCGCGTTAATAATTCAACTTACCCTACGGATTATCCATATTGTTATACAGTTACTTTAGGCGAAGGAACGGATGCTGATCGTTTAGACTATGACTGGAACCCGGTAGCGGTTTGGTCGTTGGCGAAAATATTGGGTGGCAAAATAGACGATTCGGTTTATAGCATGACGACAGGGCCCGATTTTAATGCAATAATTAAACAAAGGATCGAATCAGCTACTAACGATCTGTTAAAATACGGAATCACTTTTTTGCAGGGCGACCTGGCCTTGTTTTACCAAATAAGAGAACAATTGACCGCGGAAAGAGAGCAGCGATCTAAATTGGACGCTATCAATAACGGGGCTATATACATAACCGCTGATGAATTGTTAAGTATGTTAAAAAGGGAAAAGAAGAGATAACTAATTCAGTTAATCTGCCTTAAACAATGTCCACGGGTAGGCTTTCATGTCCCTTAAATACTTGCCCTGTGTTTTAAAATATTCCGGATGTTTTTTGAAAAATGGTGCAGCTAAAAAATCGGCACCGCCGGGATGGCCCATGTGTGCCCATAGCTCCATTTTACTGGCTAAAGCAGCAGTAGTTACTTTGCCTTGTACGGCACCCATAGGGAAGTATGGAGGTTCGCTCCATTCTTTACAACCGTTGGGGTCGTCTTCCACATGGCCGTCTATTATACATTTGTTAGAGGCATTCTTTACACCGTTAAGCGCGTCGTAGGTGTCGCCCTCAATAGTTTTTGCGCCTGTTGCATCTAAATGACCTTTATAATCAAAAGCCACTAACTGCAGCATACGCACCTTACGCGCATTAGGCGATGACGTTTTATCATTCACATCAAACGTGGTTTCTTCTTTTATCAGCTTAGGGTCCTGCGGAAAGTTGGAGCCGATGATAGCTGTATCTTTTGACCGCCATACCGGGTGATTAAGCAGTCCTAATTCCAATTTGGCAACTTCATTGGTTTTGGTATCGCCTATCAACCAGTCGTTGGCGTAACCGCCGTTATTATCGGTAACCATTATTTTTATTACATCGTCAATACTGTTGGCGTATTGGGCCGCTTTGCGGGCACGTACAAATTCAGGTGTGCGGGTAGTGTCAAATCCTTTAAAACCAGTGATCGTTGTTTCAGTTATTACGATACCGCTACTGGTTACCACAAAATCATCACCGCTGTGGATGAAGCCGGGGGCGCAGTCCATTAATATCTTATTGCCTTTTTCGGGTTTAATATCGGCTATTACGTTCCAACGTTCGCCCTCTATATAATCTGTCCAGTTATTATGGCCTATAACTATTTTATGATCTTTAGTATAGCTGCCTGTGGCAATAAACGCGCTGCAATTGCCGGGCGCTTTATTATCGCCGCTACCGGGTTTTAGTTTGTTCTCTAAACCGGGTACGTAGTATTGCGCTAATTCAATGTTTGCATTTAGCGCGGTAATATCTAAGGTGTCGTATTTAAAACCTTTGGCTTGTAAGCCTTCGGCGATGCCTTTTATTTCGTCCTGGTATTCTTTATCAATCTTGTTCCACAAAAAGCGTTTGGATGCTGCACGGTAAAAAGCCCAGTCTTTATGACTGGTGGTTGGAAGGTAATATTGCATCACCTTTATTAAGGTATCAATTTCATTAGCCACCAAATAGCCGTGCTGGTAACCAATATCGGCAGGCGATCCGGAGAGATGCACATATATCCACCCGTTCTTATCCTCACGGGTGGCATTGCCAAGTCGGCTTTTTTTGCAGGTGAACAATAAAACACTGATAAGAATAAGCGGGATGATACTGGTAAGGCGTTTCATAAATTATTGACAGCTTGATTATTGGATGGTTGAATTTAGGAAAAAAGGCGAGAAAAAGCAATTAGATAGCTTGCAATTTTTACCCTTTTAATTTAACAAGGTAAATATCCTTTTTACCCGGATGTGGAAATTGCTCTTTATCTGTATGTGGTGCTACACTGATAATGCGACTTTGGGGTATTGAAGTTGCTTTTAATACAGCGGCAACGTTGTCGATAGTGTATATTGTGTCCTTAACTTGAAAGATAAAAGCATAATCAGAGGCTTTTAATTCTGACAGATCAAATGTGTCGTTTTTATCGACCGGTGTTGAAAATGTTATAGGTAAAGTGAAGTTTACATCAACAGGAACGCCGTTTTGCAATGCCGGCATCCATCGTATTGTAGATGATACCGCATTTACTGCTGCTTCTTCGCACCCGAATCCAATAGAATCCAGCGCCCTTGCATTCTTTACTAAACCATCTTTCCCTACGGTAAACCTAACATTAACTTTCCCGGTAACCTTCACCAGCCTGGCAACTGCAGGATATTTAATCCTATTTGCCGTGAGCTTTAAAAAAGCATCCGGGCCACCCGGAAAAGCCGCGTCTTTTTGAACTGCCTCATATACTTTTGGTTGTTGCCCCATACCTGTACCAACCGGCGGAGTTTGTCCGTAACTGATAAAAAAACAAAAAAGAAATAATGGTAAAATGTTTAATGCCTTCATGCTAAAATTTATGATATGAAAGTACGTATGTTTTCTGGTAAAATAAATTTCGATCAAATTGAACCTGGTGCAATATTGGAAATTACCTACTTAATCATCATTTTCTCCTCTAAAAACAGCCTGTAAAAATTTATAAAAAAATAACTTGCCAAGTATTTGACATTTAATGGAAAATATCTATCTTTGCCGTCCCTTAACGGGGGATAATATGCTTTGAACGAAGCCCTACTGCTTCGATGAGCACAAATAAAATAAAGAAAATGTCAGGAATTATTGGTAAAAAAGTAGGAATGACCAGCATTTTCGATGAAACAGGGAAGAACATTCCTTGTACAGTAATCGAAGCTGGCCCTTGCGTGGTAACACAAGTAAGATCTGTTGATACAGACGGTTATGCCGCTGTTCAGTTGGCATACGGCGAAAAGAAGGAAAAAAATACTTCGGGCCCTTTAAAAGGTCACTTCGCTAAAGCAAGCACTACCCCCAAACGTAAACTTGTTGAATTTAAAACTTTCGAAGATGAAAAAGCTCTTGGTGACACCGTTACCGTAGAAATTTTTGCAGCCGGAGATTTTGTTGACGTAGTTGGTACATCAAAGGGTAAAGGTTTCCAGGGTGTTGTAAAACGCCATGGTTTCGCCGGTGTTGGTATGCAAACTCACGGCCAGCACAATCGTTTACGTGCTCCGGGTTCATTAGGTGCGTCTTCATGGCCATCTCGTGTATTTAAAGGAATGCGTATGGCTGGACAAATGGGTAATACACGTATTAAAGTTCAAAACTTAGAAGTTGTTAAGGTTTATACCGAGCAAAATCTTTTAGTAGTTAAAGGTTCCATCCCGGGAGCTAAGGGTTCATTCGTAATAGTGGATAAATAAGATGGAAGTTAAAGTATTAAACGTATCAGGTAAAGAAACAGGTGCCAAGGTGCAGCTTCCTGAGGCCATATTCGGTATTGAACCAAACGATCATGCTATATACCTTGATGTTAAGCAATATCTTGCTAACCAACGCCAGGGCACGCATAAATCAAAACAACGTAATGAAATTGCAGGTTCAACCCGCAAATTATATAAACAAAAAGGTACAGGCGGTGCCCGTGCAGGTAGTGTAAAATCACCTTTATTTAATGGTGGTGGCCGTGTATTCGGTCCGCAACCGCGCGATTATAGCTTCAAATTAAACAAGAAACTTAAATCGTTAGCACGTAAATCTGCTTTATCATATAAAGCACAAGACAGCAGCATTATTGTATTGGAAGATTTCAACTTTGATTCTATCAAAACAAAAAATTATGTGCAGCTGGCAAACGACCTTAATGTTACTGATGTGAGAACATTATTAGTATTGGGCGCAGCAAATAACAATGTGTATTTATCGAGCCGTAACCTAAAAAAGACCAAGGTTGTTACAGCCGACCAGTTAAACACTTATGATGTGTTAAACGCTGGCAAGCTATTATTAACCACTGGTGCTGTAAAGCTTTTGGAGGAAGCATTTGCTAAGTAATATGGAAATTTTAAAGAAACCCCTGCTTACTGAAAAAGTAACTCAACTAACTGAGAAGCTTAACCGCTATGCTTTTATAGTTGACCCAAGGGCCAACAAAATTCAAATCAAATCAGCCATTGAAGCCATGTATGGTGTAAATATTGAGGCTGTAAATACAATGAGGTACGTCGGAAAATTGAAAAGTCGTAATACAAAAGCCGGACCGGTAAGCGGTCGTGCGGCAACGTATAAAAAAGCGATCATCACTTTGAAAGACGGGCAAGCAATAGATTTTTATAGCAGTATATAATATAGAGATGGCAGTAAAAAGATTTAAACCGGTTACGCCCGGTACCCGCTTCCGTATAGATACAAGTACGTCAGACATTACTACAAACGTTCCTGAAAAGTCGTTGGTAGTATCTGCGAACACCAGATCAGGCGGACGTAACAACAGCGGTAAAATGACCATGCGCTACATGGGTGGTGGCCATAAACAAGCTTACAGGTTAATAGATTTCAAACGTAATAAGTTTGATATCCCTGCTAAGGTTGCAACTATTGAGTATGATCCAAACAGATCAGCACGTATAGCATTGCTACACTTTGTTGACGGTGAAAAAAGATATATGATCGCTCCGGAAGGCTTGACAGTTGGCATGACTGTTATAGCAGGCGAAACAGCAGCTCCTGAAGTTGGTAACACGTTACCATTAAAAAGTATACCATTGGGTTCTATAATTCATAATATTGAATTGAATCCTGGTCAGGGCGGTGTTATTGCACGTTCGGCAGGTACTTATGCACAGCTTTCAGCTCGTGACGGTAAGTATGCTATCATCAAATTGCCTTCAGGCGAAACACGTATGATACTGGCTACTTGTTTAGCTACTATTGGTACCGTTTCAAATGGCGAAAGAGCAAATGCAGTGTTAGGTAAAGCCGGCCGCAAACGCTGGTTAGGCCGTCGCCCAAGAGTTCGTGGTGTAGCCATGAACCCGGTAGATCACCCTATGGGTGGTGGCGAGGGAAGGGCCTCTGGTGGCCATCCGCGCTCACGTAAAGGTTTATTGGCTAAAGGCTATAAAACTCGTGATAAGAAAAAAGGGTCTGATCGTTATATCATTGAAAGAAGGAAGAAATAATAATGGCACGTTCAATTAAAAAAGGACCTTATATTGATCATAACCTGGATAAGAAAGTTCTTACCCTGAATGAATCAAATAAAAAATCAGTTGTAAAAACATGGTCACGTCGTTCCATGATCTCTCCTGATTTTGTTGGTCATACATTCGCAGTACACAATGGTAACAAGTTTATCCCTGTGTATGTAACAGAAAACATGGTTGGTCATAAGCTGGGAGAGTTTGCACCAACCCGTACATTCCGCGGTCACGCAGAAAAGAAAAAATAAGCAATGGAAGCAACAACTAAAATTAAAAAGTCTGTACTGATTAAACAGCGCAAAGACGAGGCTAAAGCTCAGAAAGGCGGCTCATCTATTGCTAAGTTACAGAACTGTCCAACATCGCCGCGCAAAATGCGTTTGGTAGTTGACCTTATCCGTGGTGAAAACGTTGAGAAAGCGTTATATACCTTGAAATTTTTAAACAAGGAAGCAGCTATACGTGTAGAGAAGCTTTTGTTATCGGCCATTAAAAACTGGGAAGCAAAAAACGAAGACAAACGTGTTGAAGATAGCGCCCTGTTTGTAAAAGAGGTTTCTGTAGGTGGTGGTAAAATGCAAAAGAGATTACGCCCTGCTCCGCAAGGAAGAGGATACCGTATCCGCAAACGTTCAAACCACGTAACCCTGATAGTTGACAGTAAAAACAATAACAATTAATTTGCAATGGGACAGAAAGCACATCCAATAGGTAACAGATTAGGAATCATCAGAGGTTGGGATTCTAATTGGTTCGGTGGCAATCACTATGCCGACAAATTAGTTGAAGACGAAAAGATCCGTAAATATTTATCAGCGCGTATCAACAAAGGTGGCGTTTCAAAAGTAGTTATTGAACGTACTTTAAAACGCATCACTGTAACTATACACACTGCCCGTCCGGGTATTGTAATAGGTAAAGGCGGCGCCGAAGTTGATAAGATAAAAGAAGAGTTGAAAAAACTGACTAAAAAGGAAGTACAGATCAACATATTCGAAATTAAACGCCCTGAGCTTGATGCACAATTAGTTGCAGAAGGCATAGCTAAACAATTAGAAGCACGTATCTCTTTCCGTCGTGCCATGAAAACTACCATTGCTTCAACCATGAGAATGGGTGCTGAAGGAATTAAGGTAATGACATCGGGCCGTTTAGGCGGCGCTGAAATGGCACGTAGCGAACAATATAAAGAAGGAAGAATACCATTGCACACTTTCCGTGCAGATATAGACTACGCATTGGCCGAGGCCTTAACTACTTATGGTAAAATAGGTGTTAAAGTATGGATTTGCAAAGGCGAAGTTTATGGCAAACGCGACTTATCGCCTAACATTGGTGGTGCAAGCAGCGCAAGCGGAAAAGGCGGACGCCCTGAAGGCGCAGCAGGATTTGGTGACCGCCGTGGCGGAAACGAAAGAGGCGGCGAACGTGGTGGCGAGCGCAGAGGTGACCGTAAACCAGGTGGCGACCGCAGAGGCGGCCCAGGCCAGGGTGGTGGTAACCGTGGTGGACAAGGTGGTGGTGCAAACCGTGGTGGCGGTAGCCGTCCGGGTGGATCAAGATAATAATTAAGTAAGTACCAATATCTTTTAAATAGATATTAAAGAATAAGAAAATGCTACAGCCAAAAAGAACGAAGTTCAGAAAGATGCAAAAAGGCAAAATGAAAGGCAACGCCACCCGTGGCGCTGAGCTATCATTTGGATCTTTCGGTATAAAATCCCTTGAGCCGGCCTGGATAACCAGCCGCCAGATCGAGGCTGCGCGTATTGCTGTAACACGTTTTATGAAACGTGAGGGACAGGTTTGGATAAGGATATTCCCTGATAAACCGGTAACTAAAAAACCAGCAGAAGTACGTATGGGTAAAGGTAAAGGTGCACCTGAATATTGGGTTGCGGTAGTTCGCCCCGGCAGGATCATTTTTGAAGCAGAAGGTGTACCATTGGACGTTGCTAAAGAGGCATTACGCCTGGCAGCCCAAAAGTTACCTGTGCAAACAAGATTTATAGTACGTAACGATTACGTAGAAGCATAAATAAAAATGTTGTAAGTTATAGGTTGTAAGTTATAAGTAGTTATAAGATCCTTACAACATACAACTGGCAACCTATAACAAATAATAACAAAATAAAATGAAGAACTCAGAAATTTTAGAGCTGGCAACTGATGAGTTGGTTGCAAGAGTTGGCGAGGAAAGAGCTAATCTGACCAAGTTGAAATTTGCTCACGCGGTTTCGGCCATTGAAAATCCGTTGCGTATTACAAAAGTACGTAAGGACATAGCTCGTTTAAATACTGAAATAACAAAGCGTAAAGCGGCGTCAGCTTCTGAAAAAAATTAATTTTTTACGCGTCGGGAAAAAATGGAAAGAAATTTAAGAAAAACACGTACCGGGCTGGTAGTAAGCAATAAGATGGAGAAATCTATTGTTGTGGCTGTGGAACGTAAAGTAAAGCACCCAATCTATGGTAAGTTTGTGAAAAAAACTACCAAGTTTATGGCTCATGACGAAACTAATACCTGTGGTATTGGCGACACGGTATTGATTATGGAAACCCGTCCGTTGAGCAAAAGCAAAAATTGGAGATTAGTTCAAATTTTAGAAAGGGCTAAATAAGATGGTACAACAGGAATCAAGATTAAACGTAGCTGATAACAGCGGTGCTAAAGAAGTTTTAGTGATCCGTGTATTAGGCGGTACCGGTAAAAGATATGCTTCTATTGGTGATAAGATTGTAGTGACGGTTAAAAGCGCGCTGCCATCTGGCAACATCAAAAAAGGAACAGTATCAAAAGCCGTTGTGGTTAGGACTAAAAAAGAGATCCGCAGAAAAGATGGTTCATACATCCGTTTCGACGATAATGCTGCCGTTTTGTTAAACAACCAGGATGAGCCGAGAGGCACACGTATCTTTGGCCCTGTTGCAAGAGAATTGCGCGAGAAACAATTTATGAAAATTGTATCATTAGCACCGGAGGTATTGTAACAATGGAAAAGAAGAAACAAACACAAGTTGCCAAATCAAAGATCCGTAAAGGTGATTTGGTAAAAGTTATAGCCGGCGATTCGAAAGGAACGCAAGGCAAAGTAGTTGAAGTTATATTAGCTAAAAACAGGGCTATTGTAGAAGGTGCCAACATGGTATCTAAACACACCAAGCCAAACGCTGCAAGCCCTAACGGCGGCATTGTTAAACAAGAAGCTGCTATACATATGTCAAACCTAATGCTGGTTGATCCTAAAACAGGAGTTGCAACCCGCGTTGGCAGAAAGCAAAACGATGCCGGTAAACTGGTACGTGTTGCAAAAAAATCAGGAGAGGAAATTAAGTAATGGCAACAACAACATATACACCACGATTAAAATCGAAATACAAGGATGAGATCCGCACCGCGCTGAAAGATAAGTTTCAGTACAAAAGCGTAATGCAGGTTCCGAAATTGGAGAAAATTGCGATAAACCAGGGTGTTGGTGGTGCTACTACCGACAAGAAACTGATTGAAACAACTATCGCTGAATTGTCGACCATTACCGGTCAGCAAGCGGTATCTTCAAAATCTAAGAAAGATATCTCGAACTTTAAATTGCGTAAAAATATGCCGGTAGGCGTACGTGTTACTTTACGTGACAATACAATGTATGAGTTTTTAGACCGCTTAATTGCCGTTGCTTTACCACGTATACGTGATTTCAAAGGCATTAACGATAAAGGTTTTGACGGAAGGGGAAATTATACTTTAGGTATTACCGAACAAATTATATTCCCTGAGATCAACATTGACAAAATTAACAAGATCCAGGGTATGGATATTACCTTTGTAACCTCGGCAAGCAACGATGTTGAAGCTTTAGAGTTACTGAAACAATTTGGTTTACCATTTAAAAATCAAACTCCAACTAACAATGGCTAAAGAAGGTGTAAAAGCGCGCGAAGTAAAACGCGCCAAGTTAGTAGCAAAATATGCTGAAAAAAGAGCTGCCCTTAAAGCAGCCGGTGATTATGTTGCTTTAGATGCTTTACCAAAAGCTTCATCGGCAGTAAAATTACACAACCGTTGTAAATTAACAGGCCGCCCGCGTGGTTACATGCGCCAGTTTGGTATATCACGTGTAACATTCCGCGATATGGCATTGGCAGGTAAAATACCGGGAGTTAAGAAAGCGTCTTGGTAATACCAAGTCAAAATTCAAAAGTAAAAAGTCAAAAAACGGCTTTTGAATTTTGAATTTTAACTTTTGAATTGAATATTAACCGATGGCAGGTCTACGGAAACCACCATCACAACACATAAACAATGAATACAGATCCAATAGCAGATTATCTTACCCGCGTAAGAAATGCCATTAAAGCCAACCACAGGGTTGTTGAAATACCGGCATCAAATCTGAAAAAGGAAATCACGAAAGTGCTTTTCGACAAAGGTTACATAGCTAACTACAAGTTTGAGGACAATGGCCCGCAAGGCACCATTAAAGTGGCATTAAAATACCATCCGATAACAAAAATTTCTGCTATCCGCAGCATTGCCCGCGCAAGCAGGCCAGGTTTAAGAAAATATGCCGGTATGGATAACATGCCCCGCGTATTAAATGGTTTAGGTATCGCTATCCTGTCAACTTCTAAAGGCGTAATGTCTGATAAAGAAGCGCGCATGCAGAATGTAGGCGGCGAGGTTTTATGCTACGTTTATTAATAGGAGGAATTAGCAATGTCAAGAGTAGGAAAAGCACCAATAGCAATACCGGCAGGCGTAACAGTTACTGTATCTAACGAAAATTTAGTTACTGTAAAAGGCCCTAAAGGTGAATTGCAGCAACAGGTTGATAGCGATATCACTATTGCGCAGGAAGACGGAAACATAGTTGTTCAACGTCCTTCAGAACAAAAACGTCATAAAGCATTACATGGTTTATACCGTGCGCTTTTAAATAATATGGTAACCGGAGTAACCACAGGTTACAAAGTTGAGCAGGAATTAGTGGGTGTGGGTTACCGTGCTACTAATACCGGTAATACTTTAGACTTAGTGTTGGGTTTCTCTCACCACTATGTATTTGAATTACCAAAAGAAATTAAAGTTACAACCACTGCTGAGAAGGGTAAAAACCCAACCATCATCCTGGAATCAAACGACAAGCAATTGATCGGTCAGGTAGCGGCAAAAATACGCTCGTTACGTGCACCAGAGCCTTATAAAGGTAAAGGTATCAAGTTTGTTGGCGAAGTATTGAGAAGAAAAGCAGGTAAATCAGCATCTAAAAAATAATCGTCATGGCAGCCAGAGCAAAATTATCAAGAAGAGACAGGATTAAAATGGGTATCAGGAAGCGCCTTTCGGGTTCAACTGAGCGTCCGCGCCTGTCGGTATACAGAAGCAATAAAGGTATTTATGCCCAGATCATTGACGACGTATCCGGAAAAACATTAGTGTCTGCATCATCTTTGTCAAAAGATTTTATAGCAGCAGCAAATGGTACCAAGTCAGATCAATCAGTAGCCGTAGGCAAACTGGTAGCATCAAAGGCTATTGCAGCCGGTATTAAAGATGTGGTTTTTGACAGGAACGGATATTTGTATCATGGCCGTGTTAAATCATTGGCTGAAGGTGCACGTGAAGGTGGTTTAAACTTTTAATTGAACAGAGAAATGTCAACAATCAACATAAAAAGAGTAAAAACAAGCGAGATCGAATTAAAAGACCGCTTGGTAAGCATACAGCGTGTAGCCAAAGTAACCAAAGGTGGCCGTACATTTAGCTTTTCTGCTATAGTAGTAGTAGGTGACGAGAACGGTGTTGTAGGTTATGGTTTAGGTAAAGCTAAAGAGGTTACAGAAGCTATTGCAAAAGGTGTAGATGATGCTAAAAAGAACCTGGTAAAAGTGCCGATTCTTAACGGTACTATACCTCACGAGCAAATAGGTAAATTTAGCGGTGGCTTTGTATTCATTAAGCCTGCAGCAAACGGTACCGGTGTTATAGCCGGTGGTGCAATGCGTGCAGTATTAGAGTCGGCAGGTGTACACAACGTATTGGCTAAATCAAAAGGTTCATCAAACCCGCACAACGTGGTTAAAGCAACTGTATCTGCCTTATCACAATTACGTGATGCACATACTGTGGCACAACATCGCGGTGTTAGTTTAGGAAAAGTATTTAACGGATAATCAGAGATGGCGAAGATCAAAATTACCCAGATAAAAAGCGTTATCGACAGAAGCGAGCGCCAAAAAAGAACAGTGGCAGCACTGGGCTTAAGAAAAATTAACCACAGCGTGGAAGTTGAGGCAACTGCGGCTATTATTGGTATGGTAAGAAAAGTTAACCACCTGGTAGCAGTAGAAAATATCTAAGAAAATGAATTTAAGTAATCTTAAACCTGCAGAAGGTTCTACCAAAAATAGAAAAAGAATTGGCCGTGGTACAGGTTCGGGCCGTGGCGGAACATCAACCCGTGGCCATAAAGGTGCCGGTTCACGTTCTGGTACATCAACCAAAATTGGTTTTGAAGGTGGCCAGATGCCATTACAACGCCGTGTACCAAAGGTTGGTTTTAAAAACCCTAACCGTGTAGAGTATGTTGGTGTTAACCTTGATGTTTTACAAGAGTTAACTGAAAAACATTCTCTTTCAGCAATTGATTTTGATACGTTGAAAGCCCATGGTTTGGTATCGAAAAACGGACTTGTTAAAATATTAGGACGTGGCGAATTAAAAGCCAAGTTAGAAGTTAAAGCTCATGCATTTACTGCAACTGCGCAAAAGGCGATAGAAGCAGCAGGTGGTACCATAGTTAAGTTGTAAGTTTCTATTCTATATGAAGAAATTTTTCACCACATTATCCAATATTTGGAAAATTGAGGATCTAAGAGTGCGTATAACCAACACACTCTTATTTCTTTTAATATATCGCGTTGGCTCTTTCGTAGTGCTTCCGGGTGTAAACTATGCTACTTTGGCTAATCAAAAAACCAAAGAAGGTTTAGTTGGCTTGTTAAATATGTTTGCAGGCGGTTCGTTTTCACGTGCCTCTATTTTCGCATTAGGTGTAATGCCTTATATATCTGCATCAATTGTTATGCAGTTATTAGGTATTGCGGTTCCGTACTTTTCTAAAATGCAGAAAGAAGGCGAAAGCGGCCGTAACAAAATTAACCAGTGGACACGCTATTTAACTATAGCTATTACATTACCGCAGGCATTTGCTTATTTGCATTCGCAAATAACTCAAGACGCTATATTAATATCAGGCCCAGTATTTTTTATAATGAACGCGCTTGTATTAACAGCAGGTACTTTATTTGTGATGTGGCTGGGTGAAAAAATTACTGATAAAGGTATCGGTAATGGTATATCATTAATTATAATGGTGGGTATTATAGCCCAGTTACCAAGTGCTTTCATAACTGAATTTGCAAGTCGTACAGGTGGCCCGGGTGGTTTAATTACTTTTATTGTAGAACTGGTTGCTTTAATTGGTGTGGTAATGTTTACTATATTAATTGTACAAGGTACCCGCAAAGTGGCTGTACAATACGCTAAACGTATTGTTGGTAACAAACAATATGGTGGTGTGCGCCAGTATATACCTTTAAAGGTAACTATGGCCGGTGTAATGCCTATTATATTTGCACAGGCATTAATGTTTATACCTGCTACTTTACAATCGTTTTTCCCGAATGCGGCATCAAACGGTATAGTAATAGCATTAACTAACTATAACTCTTGGTTACATAATGTGTTATTTGCTTTATTGATCATTGTATTTACTTACTTCTATACCGCTATTACATTTAACCCTAACCAAATGGCGGATGATATGAAGAAGAATAACGGCTTTATACCGGGTGTAAAACCAGGACAGGCGACTGCCGGTTACCTGGATGATATCATGTCGAAGATAACACTGCCGGGTTCAATATGCCTGGCCATAGTTGCCGTTATACCACCAATAGCTACAATGCTTGGCGTTAGCAGCTTGTTCGCAAGATTCTTTGGTGGTACATCACTGATAATTTTGGTGGGTGTTGTGTTAGATACTTTGCAGCAAATAGAAAGCCATTTGTTAATGCGTCATTACGACGGGTTGATGAAAACCGGTAGAATAACAGGCCGCACAAGCATCCCTACAACTACCGGAACACAGTCGCCAGTTATTTAATACCGAATGTCAAAGATCAATTATCGGTCTGTTGAAGAAATAGAGCTAATAAGAGAAAGTTCACTATTGGTAGGTAAAACACTGGGCGAAATTGCTAAGCTGGTTGGCCCCGGTGTTAAAACTATTGATTTAAATAAACTTGCCGAAGAATTTATCCGCGATAATGGCGGGGTTCCTGCTTTTTTAAACTATAGCGGTTTTCCTTACTCATTATGTATCTCGTTAAACGAACAGGTAGTTCACGGTTTTCCGAGCCAATACGAATTAAAAGACGGCGATTTGCTATCTGTTGATTGCGGTGTAGTATTGAATAAATACTATGGCGATTCGGCTTACACCTTCGCCATTGGCGAAGTAAGCGATACCGTTAAAAAACTAATGCGTGTAACGAAGGAGTGTTTAGTATTAGGTATTGAGAAAGCAGTAGTGGGAATGCGGGTTGGCGATATTGGCTATGCTGTGCAGGAACACGCAGAAAAAAACGGCTTTGGTGTAGTGAGAGAATTAGTGGGCCATGGTGTTGGAACACGCCTGCATGAAAAACCAGAGGTTCCTAATTACGGCAAACGCGGATCGGGCATAAAATTAGAGGAAGGAATGGTGATAGCCATTGAGCCGATGATAAATGCAGGCCGTGCGGGTGTTAAGTTTTGGGATGATGGATGGACCGTATCGACAGTTGACGGAAAGCCATCGGCACATTATGAGCATACGGTGGCCGTTAAAAAGGGAAAAGCAGACATTCTTTCTACATTTTCATACGTAGAGAATGTTTTAAAAGAAAAAGAAAATAATTAAAAATATTTTATTAATTTTGCATCCCGCTTTAAGGGCGGATAATTAAGTAATAATCAGTAAAATATGGCTAAACAAGCCTCAATTGAACAAGACGGTACAATTAAGGAAGCATTATCAAATGCTATGTTCAGGGTAGAACTTGAAAACGGGCATGAGATTATTGCGCATATATCAGGTAAAATGCGCATGCACTATATAAAAATATTACCTGGCGATAGGGTGAAATTGGAAATGAGCCCTTACGATTTATCAAAAGGGCGAATTACATACAGATATAAATAATAAAACGAGATGAAAGTTAGAGCATCCATTAAAAAACGCAGCGTTGATTGCAAGATCATTCGTCGTAACGGGAAACTTTATGTGATCAACAAAAAGAATCCTAAATTCAAACAGCGTCAGGGATAATTAAAAAATATTGTAATGATTCCGTACAACGGTAGCCGCCGTTCGGTCATTACCTAAAAACAGAAAACTATAAATATGGCAAGGATTTCAGGTATTGATTTACCAAAGAATAAAAGAGGCGAAATAGGACTTACCTATATATACGGTATTGGCCGTTCAACAGCCCAAAACATTTTAACCGAAGCTGGTATTAGCTTTGATACAAAAGTGCAAGAGTGGACAGATGAGCAGTTAACTGCTATCCGTACAATTATTAACGACCAGATAAAAGTTGAAGGTGCATTACGCTCTGAAGTTCAACTTAACATTAAACGTTTAATGGATATTGGTTGCTACCGCGGTACACGTCATCGTAAAGGTTTACCGTTACGTGGCCAGCGCACCAAAAACAACTCACGTACCCGTAAAGGAAAACGTAAGACTGTTGCTAACAAGAAAAAAGTTACTAAGTAATAATTGATTAGTGATTGGAGAGCAGAGATTAGTTGATGCCGCTTCATCATTAGGAATAAAATAAATTAAAAAGATTGATGGGTCCGGGTTATGCAATAACTCAGTAATTCATTAAATCAATAATTAAAAAACAAAATGGCTAAAACTAAAAAAGTTACCAAAAAGCGCATAGTGGTTGTTGAGCAAGTTGGCGAAGCACACATAAACGCTACCTTTAACAACATCATTATTACCCTTACCAACAAAAGCGGACAGGCTGTATCATGGTCATCTGCCGGTAAAATGGGCTTTAAAGGTTCAAAAAAGAATACTCCATATGCTGCCGGACAAGCTGCTGCAGATTGCGCTAAAGTTGCGTA
>Ga0206854_1070_pt1 | contig 29647 bp, 18 predicted proteins | sample Alteio_BWOrgCont_50_FD_152870 | JGI IMG/M metagenome (GOLD analysis project Ga0206854, IMG submission 152870) | Enriched cells from forest soil in Barre Woods Harvard Forest LTER site, Petersham, Massachusetts, United States -... | ecosystem: Environmental > Terrestrial > Soil > Temperate forest >...
TTTCGGTCAAATCTTCGCAAAAGGCCACCACGCGCGACCGACAATTCGCCGTAAATAGCCCGCAAAAGCGTGGATTTGCCACAGCCATTCGGCCCAAGCACCGCCCAATGTTCACCGGGCAAAACCGTCCAATTAATATCATGCAAAATGCGTTTCACCTGCTGGTGATCGCCAATGGAAACGGAAGCTTTGCTAAACTCGAGAATGGGCGCGCCGGTCTCTTGTCGGTTTGATTTTGGTAGTGGTAGATTTGAAATTTTGCGCGGTTTCTTCGTTTTTTTAACCAGCAAAACTTCCCTTGCCATTCCTTTCCTCAAAACCAAATGCCGGGTCAGACCGGGCAAAACGTCTCCCGTCCGATGGGTGGCGACGATGATGGCCGCGCGCGCACGCAAGCGCTGTTGGATGGCTGCGCCTACGCGAAGCAGCGTCGCGTGGTCCAAGCCATCGGAAAACTCATCGAGCACCAGCAGCTCTGGCTTGGCGACCAAGGCGCGAGTTAAAAGAACCAATCGTTGCTGGCCTTGCGACAATTCCGTAAAGGGTCGCCGCCATAGGTGCCTCAAGCCAAGCTTGGCGGCCAGGTTGCGAGCGGAGGCGCATTGGGCAGGCATGGGCCGGTGGGTGAGCAAGAACGTGTTGGCGAAGCCGGTGAGAATGGCATCGCCCGCGCTTAACGGCGCATCAAGCCGGGCAAAACGCTGGTGGGTCTCTGGCGACAACCAGGCGAGGCGGCTCTCCAAGCCAATGGGGCTGTCGCTGGCTACTTTATCGAAATGGTACCGGCGAGTGCCGCCCTGCGGACTGGGATCAGGCCAGATGCGTCCGGCGAGTATCCGCAACAAACTGGTTTTGCCAGCGCCATTGGAGCCGGTCACAAGCCAGCCTTCACCACGGTGAATTGCCCAAGAGACGCCACGCAGCACAACTTTTCCGCCCAGCGTCAGGCGCACGTTGCCTAGTTCAACCAAAGGAAGTTGACGCGCGCGACTCATGCGGGCGGAGGCTCACCGCCCTCGACGGCGCTGGCAAACTGAAAGTAGAGTTTGGCGTACACGCCACCCAAAGTCAGCAATTGCACGTGGTTACCACGTTCGATAATGCGTCCATGATCCAAGACCAAGACTTGATCGGCGCGGCGGATGGTGCTCAAGCGGTGAGCAACAATGAAGCTCGTGCGGCCTTGCAACAACTTATTCAACGCCGCCTGCAAGCGCGCCTCGGTAATCGTGTCAATGGCGCTGGTGGCTTCGTCGAGCATAAGGATGCGCGGGTCGGCCAGCATCGCGCGTGCGAAACAGACCAATTGTTGCTGGCCCGCCGAAAGACCGCGACCGCGCTCCCCCACCTTGGTGTGCAGGCCCTGCGGCAAGGATTGGAGTAAATCCAGGCAATCGAGTCGGAGCAAAACGTCAACCACCTCGGCGTCGGTCGCCAACGGACGCGGCAGGCGGATGTTATCCGCTACCGTTCCAGAAAAAAGAAAACTATGCTGCAAGACCAAGCCAATCTGCCGGCGCAAAGACGTGCTGGTAACCCGTTTGATTTCGTGGCCATCGAGCAGAATCTCGCCGGACTGCGCCTGGTAAAATTTAGCGAGCAAATTGATGATACTCGTCTTGCCACTACCGGTATGGCCCACGAGCGCGACCGATTGCCCGGGCTCGGCGGTGAAGGAAATTTCGTGTAAAATCGGTCGCGCAGGGTCGTACCCGAAAGTGAGGTTCCGGAACTCGACTCGGCCTTGCAGAGGGGGCAATATTCCCGCCGCCGGGTCGTCCTGCCAATCGGGCGGGGTGTCGAGCATGCGGAACAGGCGCTCCGCTCCGGCCAGGGCGGTAAGCATTTGCGCGAATTGATTGCCCAGCACGGTAATGGGGCCGAAGAATTGATTCGCCAGAAAGAAAAACACCACCAGGTGCCCCGCCGGCATGTTCCAGCCGGGATGAATGGCGCAATAGCCGCCCGCCAGCAAAACGGTCGCTATAAAGAATTGCGCATTTACCTCCAAAAGAGGGATGAACCGGCCGCTCTGCCGCGCGAAGTTGAGATTGTAGAGCGAATGGTCGTGCGCCAGGCGTTTGAAAATGCCCGCATTGACCTCCTCGCGTCCAAAACTTTGGGTAACGCGTATGCCCGCGACTGTCTCGGCGAGCGAAGCCGTCACCCGCGAAAAGCTTTCCTGCATCATGCGCGTGGCCTCGCTCATCCGGCTCCGAAAATAGCGGTCAAGCAGCCACGCCGGTGGAGCGGTTAATAGCACAACCAGAAAAAGTCTCCAGTTATAGAGCGCCATTAAGACGCAGGCCCAAAACATCTGGCCGCATTGCACCAGACCGACAAAGAGGAAGTTCTGCACGCCGAGGCGCACGGCCTCGATATCGCTCGTCATGCGGCTGATGACGCGGCCAAGTTTCGTCCGGTTGTAAAACGCCATCGGCAGCTTGAAGAGATGCTGGAGCAGCAGTAGCCGCAAATCGCGCACGACGTTTTCGCCAAGTTCCAGCGCATAATACTGGCGGAAGTAGAGGGTGAAATCCGTAAAGCAAGCCAGTGCAAAGTAGGCCACGAGCGCCAAAATCAATTTATGCAGATTGCCGTCGGCGACCGGCCCTTGAATGATCGCACCAACGGCATAGGCAATCAGCGGCAACTGCATGGAGCGCAGAACCACCAGCACAAACAAGCGGTTGCGCCGCTTGGCATAAGGATGCGTGTAACTGAACAGACGGCGCAAGATTTGCAGATTGAGTGTCCGCGGCACAGAGTGAATATCATCCTCATCGTGGTTCTTGGCGCCGCGGGCCAGCGACATATCGTGTCGCACGGTGGGGTGAGGCATTTCGGGCCGGCGAAAGAGATCGCGGATCCATTCCATGTCAAAGTTCACGGCGCGCCTCCTTCCATCGGCTGCGGCAGGTCGTCCGGCGGCAATTCCGGCGCTGGCGGCAAGCTGGCGCGCGGTCCCCACGGGGCGCGCGTCGCCTGCAATAGCTGGAGGCTTTCAAAGTCCAGCCCTTGGATGCTCACCGCTTTGCGATAGGGCCCGGGCTGCTCCATTAATTCGGCGTGAGTGCCTTGCTGGACGAGGCGGCCATGCTCGAGCACCAAAATACGGTCGGCGCGGCGCAACGTGCTAAGACGGTGGGCAACGATGAAGGTGGTGCGGCCCTGCACGGCGCGTTCGAGTGCTTCGATAATTTCGTGCTCGGTGCCTGGGTCCACGGCGGCAGTTGGATCATCGAGCAAAAGCAGAGGCGGATCAAGCAGCAGCGCACGGGCAATGGCCAGGCGCTGACGCTGGCCGCCCGAGAGATTGGTGCCGAGTTCGCCGAGCATCGTCTCATAGCCCTGCGGCAGTTCACGGATAAAGCGGTCAGCGGCGGCGATTTGCGCGGCGCGTTCGATACGTTCGCGGGTGGCCAAAGGATTACCGAAGGCGATATTCGCGGCCACGGTGTCGGAAAATAAAAAGTTTTCCTGAAAAACGAGGCCGATCGCGTGGCGCAATTCGTCGAGCGGCATGGTGCGCAGGTCGCGCCCGTCGAGGAGTATTTTGCCCGCGCGCGGATCGTAAAAGCGCGGAATAAGCGACATGAGCACGCTCTTGCCAGACCCGGTGGCCCCGGCGATGGCGACGAGTTCGCCCGGCTTTACGCGAAAGGAAATGTCCGTCAGCGCGGCGTGCTGGGCGTTGTAATGAAAGCTGACGTTTTGAAATTCAAGCTCACCCCGCACCGGATCAAGCGGCGCGGCATTAGGCGGCGAAAATACCTCAATTGGCGCGTCGAGCACCTCAAACACCCGGCGGGCACTGGTGAGTGCGAGCTGCACCGAGTCGGCCACCGAAGCCATGACGTTGACCTGGCTGGAAAACTGTTGCAGGAGGCCCGCAAAGACAACGAGACCCCCGCCGAGTGGGATTTCGCCCTGCATCACCATCCAGCCGCCGCAGCCGAGCAAAATGATCATGCCGATATGCGTCAGCATATCCATCGTCGGCGAATAAAGGCTGACGGCGCGGAAAATATCGTAGCGCTGGGTAGCGACGTTGCGGTTGTCTATTTCAAATTTCTCGATGGCCTCTTCTTCGAGCGCAAAGCCCTTGATGGTGCCAATGCCCTGGATGCACTCGGCGAAGGACAGTACCAGTTGGTCCATCAATTCGCGGCTTTTCACATACGCGGGGCCGATGGCGCGACCAAAGAGGACTGAGCGGGTCCACAAAAACGGCATCGTGACCAAGCAGGCAATCGTCAGCTTCGGGCTGATGTTGACCATGTAGATGGCGTACACGGTCAGCGAAATCAGCATGATGAAAATCTGCATGACGACCTGGTCCACAAAGGCGCGGACATTTTGGGCGTCGCTCGTGCAGCGGTTGATGATCGAGCCGCTGGCGTTTTCGTCAAAGAAGCGGAAGGACAGGCGCTGTAGCTTGTCGTAAACGGCAGTGCGCAAATCCACGACTAGCCGGTGCTGGGTCAGCAGGCTAATGCCCACGGAATAGGCATAATTCAGCGCCGAGCGCATAAGCGCGAGGATGAGGATGGCGCCGGCGATAATGGCCAAGCCGTGCATCACCGGGGCGTTCTCCCCCGCCGAGGGCAGCCACACCGGCCAGTTGGGCGCAGGGGTTTTGTCCACCGCATGGCGCACGTAGTCTATGCCCACGCCGGTCAGGCTCAGGCCTAGCAAGCCAACCGTGAGCAGGACGAGCTGGAGGAGTAGCACCTGGAGGCACAGGTATTTGTAGCGCCAGGTGAGCTTGAGCAGCCGAAGGATAAGCGCGCCGTTCGAGTAGTCGGGCGTGGCGGCAGCAGGACTGGGCGCGGCAGCAGGCATGAAACCAGCCAGCCTAGCAAGACCTGGCCAAGAGGGCAAGCGGAGTTGGAGGCAATCTAAGACAATTGTAGGTTTTCCTCCTTGTCTGAATCCCGAGCACGATTAAAATACAGGAGATAGATGCTTACCAATGACTCGTAGGACAAATCCACCATTATCTCGATCTCAGGTTGCGCATTTGCTTAATGAGCTATGCGTAACCATGGGATTCTGTTTACCTCCTGAGACACAAAAACGTCTTCCGAACCAACCTCCCAATGGGATTGACAAGTTTACAGATGCCGTAATTCGTGCAGAGGGACTTGATCCGAATTTCCTTTCACGTAGAATGTACAGAAGCCTTCGAGCAAGAGTCAGCAAACATTTTAAAGATGCAGAAGTTTTACTTGAATCAGTATGCGACAAGGACACCTAAGCCAGCTGCATGATGGTTAGCCTACTTGTGTTTTCATGAAGATTGACCAACAGTAAATCCAATATAAGATGCACCTATGCTCTTAACGAAACTCACCAAGTCGCCGCGTTCTCGTGCGAAGCGTGCCTTCCCGAGAAAAGACATTTCCGCACGCCTGTTGGATGTCGAACTAGCGACGGTTGGAGCATTGCGCTCATTGCAAATGGACCTGGAGAATGACCCTGGCGTCCCGTTGGAATCCGCCCTACGGGATGCACGCAGGGCGTTGAAAAAGTGAAAATTGTCCTGCACCGGCTGGCACGGACGGAACTTATCGCCGCAGCGCAATATCTGGAGGCCGAGGCTGGGCTGGGAGCTGATTTTCTTGCTGCGTTTGAGGAATGGGCCAAACAAATACGGCGGTTTCCTGAAAGCGGTCCGGTTATCGGCCACCATATTCGCAAGGGCCTAATGCAGCGGTTCCATTACATCATCGCCTATGAAATCCGTCTGAACGAGATTCGCGTGCTTTACATCCGGCACGCCAAACAGAAAACGCCGGACTGGGAAAAGCGTCGTTGAACCCTTAACCGCGCCCAACCCGGCCTAAAAAATGCTTAGAATTATAGTTGCGTGAAAAAAGAAAGTGTTTTTTTCTAACAGGCCGCCCGGGTGATGGCTGCTCAGCCAGAGCCTCCCTTGCCCGATGCGTCCGGTTGCCCCGGCCTCTCTTTCCATGAACCAACTTCCTCCGCGCAGCGCCGCTGGAGAGCCCCCTGCTCAAGGGCTCTATGACCCGGCGTTGGAACATGACTCGTGCGGGGTGGGCTTTATTGTCCACATCAAGGGCCGCAAGTCGCACCAGATAGTGCTGGATGCGCTGACCATGCTCGAAAACATGGAGCACCGCGGCGCCTGTGGGTGCGAGGCCAATACGGGCGACGGGGCCGGCATCCTCGTCCAGGTGCCCGACAAGTTCCTGCGCAAGGACTTGGCCAAGCGGGGCATTGTGCTACCCCCAGCGGGACAATATGGCGTGGCAGGGGTCTTTTTGCCCCGCGAAGAGGCGGAGCGCGCCGCTTGCATGAAGGGGCTGGAAGACGTGGTGAAGGCCGAGGGCCAGACGGTGCTCGGCTGGCGTGACGTGCCCACGGACAGCCAAGGCGCGGACGTCGGCCCCAGCGCCTTGCGCGTCGAGCCGGTGATGAAGCAGCTCTTCATCGGGCGCAACCCGGCCATCACGGACGACTTGGGCTTTGAGCGGAAACTATTCGTCATCCGCCACGTGGCCTCGAACCAACTGCGCTACACCCTGCCGCGGCATGAAGCGCGCGACACGCTGTTTTTCATCACCAGCATCTCCGCACGCACGCTCATTTATAAAGGGATGCTCAGCGCCCTGCAGTTGGATAAATACTTCCCGGACCTGCACGACGAGGACTTCGAGTCCGCGCTGGCGCAGGTGCACTCGCGCTTTTCGACCAACACCTTTCCGGCATGGTTCCGCGCGCACCCGAATCGCTACATGTCGCACAATGGCGAGATCAACACGCTGCGCGGCAATGTGAACTGGATGCATGCGCGCCAGGCGCAAATCGCCAGCAAAGTGTTCGGCGAGGACATGAAGAAAATCCTGCCGATCATCCAGGAAGACGGTTCGGACTCGGGTATGTTCGACAACTGCCTCGAATTCCTCGTCATGGCCGGTCGGCCATTGCCACAGGCGGTGATGATGATGATTCCCGAGCCGTGGGAAAACCACGAGTCCATGAGCCCAGAAAAGCGCGCCTTTTACGAGTACCATGCGTGCATGATGGAGCCGTGGGACGGCCCGGCCTCGATTTCCTTCACCGATGGCATTTGCGTCGGCGCGGTGCTCGACCGCAACGGACTGCGGCCCTCGCGTTATTATGTCACCAAGGATGACCGGGTGATCATGGCCTCGGAAGTCGGCGTAGTGAAAGTAGACCCGGCCAACGTCGCCGCGAAGGGTCGGCTGCAGCCCGGCCGCATGTTCTTTGTGGACACGCAGCAAGGCCGCATCGTGGACGACACGGAGATCAAAGAAACTTTTGCCAAAGCCCATCCGTATGGCGAATGGCTGGCGAAGAATCGCGTCAAAATCGAAGACCTGCCCGATGGCGAGTCACACGGGGTTGACCACGACACGGTGTTCCTACGGCAGAAAGCCTTTGGCTATACTTACGAGGACCTGCGCTTCCTCCTGACCCCGATGGGCAAGGATGGCGTGCAACCACTCGGCTCGATGGGCACGGACATCCCACTGGCGGTGCTATCGAACAAGCCCAAGCTCCTGTATAATTACTTCAAACAGCTTTTTGCCCAGGTAACGAACCCGCCGATTGACTCCATCCGCGAAGCGGTCATCACTGCATCGGAAACTTTCCTCGGCACCCAGCTCAACTTGGTTGAACCGAAACCGGAAAGCTGCCGGCGCATCAAGGTCCACGACCCGATCATTGACAACAAAACGCTGTCGAAACTGCGCCACATTAAGCGCGAAGGCTTTAAGTCGGCCGAACTGCCGATTTTGTTCGAGCCGGACTTGGGTGGCACCGGTCTGGCCGCGGCGATGGACAAACTTTTTGCAGCAGCCGACCAGGCCATCGCACAAGGAGCAAACCTGCTCATCCTCAGCGACCGGGGCATTGACGCCAAGCACGCCGGCATTCCGGCCCTGCTCGCGACTTCCGGGCTGCACCATCACCTTATCCGCCAAGGTACGCGCACGCTGGTATCACTCATCATTGAAACGGGCGAACCGCGCGAAGTTCACCACTTTGCGCTGCTGTTCAGCTACGGGGCGGACGTGATTAATCCGTATCTGGCCTTCGAGACCCTGTACGACCTCATCCATGACGGGAAACTGAGCGTGGACTTCGACAAGGCGTGCAAGAATTTCATCAAAGCCGGAGTGAAGAGCGTCATCAAAACGATGGCGAAGATGGGCATCTCGACTTACGCCAGCTACCGTGGCGCGCAGATTTTCGAGGCAATCGGCCTCAATCAGGAAGTCGTGGACAAGTATTTCCACCGCACGGCGTCGCGGATTGAGGGTATTGGACTGGACACCATCGCCGACGAGGTCAAGCAACGGCATGTGCAGGCGTTCCCCTCGCTTGAGGGCGAAGACACCCATTCGCTCGAAGCTGGCGGTGTTTACCAGTGGCGCGCGGATGGTGAATTCCACCTCTGGAATCCGCAGTCCATCCACAAACTGCAAAAAGCGGCCCGCGCGAACGACTTTGCCATCTTCAAGGAATATACCAAGTTGATTGACGACCAGTCGCGCAACCTTTGCACGCTGCGCGGGATGTTTGAGTTCAAGACGACCGACAAGCCCATTCCCTTGGAGGAAGTGGAATCCGTCGAGAACATTGTGAAACGGTTCAAGACCGGAGCAATGTCCTATGGTTCGATTTCGAAGGAAGCACATGAGGCACTGGCCATCGCGATGAACCGCCTCGGCGGCAAATCCAACACGGGAGAAGGTGGCGAAGACCCGGCGCGCTACCAATTGGAGCTTAACGGCGACAGCAAAAACAGCGCGATCAAGCAGGTTGCCAGCGGGCGTTTTGGCGTGACGAGCTATTACCTCGTCAATGCGCAGGAATTACAAATCAAGATGGCCCAAGGCGCGAAGCCTGGCGAAGGCGGCGAACTGCCCGGTACGAAGGTTTATCCGCCCATTGCCAAAGTGCGCGGCACCACACCGGGCGTCGGCCTCATTTCGCCACCACCACACCACGACATTTACTCGATTGAAGATTTGGCGCAGCTTATCCACGACCTGAAAAACTCCAACACGAAGGCCCGCATCAACGTGAAGCTCGTGGCGGAAATCGGCGTGGGCACCATCGCTGCGGGCGTGGCCAAGGGCAAGGCGGACGTCATCCTCATTTCCGGCCACGACGGTGGCACCGGCGCTTCACCATTGTCATCCATCCACCATGCTGGCGCACCGTGGGAATTGGGGCTGGCAGAGACCAACCAGACACTGCTGTTAAATAATTTGCGCAGCCGCGTCGTTGTCGAAACCGATGGCCAGCTCAAGACCGGTCGCGACGTGGCCATCGCCGCGCTGCTCGGTGCGGAAGAATTCGGTTTCGCGACAGCGCCGCTCGTCACCCTCGGCTGCCTGATGATGCGGGTATGCCACCTCAATACTTGTCCGGTGGGCATTGCCACGCAGGATCCGCGCCTGCGCGCAAAATACACCGGCGACCCGGAATACGCCGTGCGCTTCATGCGGTTCATCGCGCAGGAAATGCGCGAATACATGGCGATGCTCGGCTTCCGCACCGTCAATGAAATGGTCGGTCGGGTGGACAAGCTGGCAGTACATCAGGCGGTTGCCCATTGGAAAGCCAAGGGACTCGACTTTTCGAAAATCTTCTACCGGCCCAATGTCGGACCGGAAGTCGGCACCTATTGCCAGATGCCGCAGGACCACGGATTGGACTTGGCGCTGGACAATACCCACCTGCTCAAGCTCTGCGCTCCTGCTTTGGATAAAGGACAAAAGGTCGTCGTCAACTTGCCCATAAAGAACACGAACCGCGTGGTCGGGACTATCCTCGGCAGTGAACTCACGCGCCGCTACGGCCCGGGGGGATTGCCCGAGGACACCATTCAGTTGAATTTCCAAGGTTCGGCGGGCCAGTCGCTGGGTGCATTTATGCCCAAGGGGATTACCATCCGGGTTGAAGGCGACGCCAACGACTATGTCGGCAAGGGCCTTTCGGGTGGGCGTATCATCATTACACCGCCTGCGGCCAGTACGTTTGAATCGGCGGTCAACATGATCATTGGTAACGTTGCGCTCTATGGTGCAACGGCGGGTGAAGTCTTTGTTCAAGGCATGGCGGGCGAACGCTTCTGCGTACGCAACTCCGGCGCCTTGGCCATTGTCGAAAGCGTGGGCGACCATGGCTGCGAATACATGACTGGCGGGCAGGTGATTGTTCTCGGCCCCACCGGGCGGAATTTTGCCGCGGGCATGTCGGGCGGTCTGGCGTATGTACTCGACGAAGATGGCCAGTTTGGCACCCGGCTTAACCGCGAAATGGTCAACCTCTACAAACTCATCGAGTGCGAGGACTCGGAAATTGCGGAACTCAAGAGCTTGATCGAAAAGCATGCCCAGTTGACCGGCTCGGTGCGGGCACGGAATATTTTGGATCATTGGCAGGACTATCTGCCGAAGTTCGCCAAAGTTTACCCGAAAGACTACGAGCGCATGGTCAATCAAATCAAAAAAGTTGAACTGCAAGGATTCACTGGCGAGGAAGCCATGCAGGCGGCGTTCGAAGCCAACGCGAAGGATCTCTCGCGCGTTGGTGGGAATTAAACGATCATTGTTGCGGATCAAGACTTCCTCGAACTGATTCTATCCTCTACCCCGCTTTACCCCTTCATTACTCATGGGCAAACCCACCGGATTCTTAGATTTCAAGCGTGACAGTGGCCCGGACCGCTCCCCGGCCGAACGCATCAAGGATTGGAATGAATTCCACGTTCACCGCGAGGACCAGGAGCTGCAAACCCAGGGCGCACGCTGCATGGATTGCGGCACGCCGTTTTGCCACAATGGCCAACTCCTCAGCGGCATGGCCTCCGGTTGCCCGATCAACAACCTTATCCCGGAATGGAACGACTTGGTTTATAAAAAGCAATGGCGCGAAGCACTGGAGCGCCTGCACCATACGAATAATTTTCCGGAATTCACCGGGCGCGTCTGCCCCGCACCCTGCGAAGGCTCCTGTGTGCTGGGCGTTATCGAACCCGCAGTGACTATCAAAAGCATTGAAAACGCCATTGCTGATAAAGGCTGGGATGAAGGCTGGATAACTCCGCAGCCTCCCACCCATCGCACGGGCAAGAAAGTCGCAGTTATTGGCTCTGGTCCAGCGGGCTTGTCGTGCGCGGCACAGTTGAACACCGCCGGGCACCTCGTCACAGTTTTCGAGCGCGCGGACCGCATCGGCGGCTTGCTCATGTACGGCATTCCGAACATGAAGCTCGATAAACAGGCGGTCGTGCAACGCCGGGTGGATTTGCTGGCTGTGGAAGGCGTCATTTTCAAGACCAATGTGGAAGTCGGCGTGAATTACGCAGCGGAAAAATTATTGAAGGATTTTGACGCGGTTGTGCTATGTACGGGCGCCACCAAGCCGCGCGACTTGCCCATCCCCGGCCGCAACCTCAAAGGTGTCCATTTTGCGATGGAGTATTTGCAGTCCAACACCCAATTTCTGCTCGATCAGGGGATTACTGACAGCAATCGTCCCCCCATTGACGCGCGAGGGAAACATGTCGTCGTCATCGGCGGGGGTGACACTGGTACCGACTGCGTGGGCACGTCCATGCGCCTGGGTTGCGCGTCGCTGGCGCAACTCGAAATTCTCGCCCAGCCCCCGCTGCAACGCGCCGCCAATAACCCGTGGCCGGAGTGGCCCAAAGTGTACAAACTGGATTATGGCCAGGAAGAAGCTGCCGCGAAGTTTGGCGGCGATCCGCGCCAGTATCTCGTGACGGCCACAAAATTTATCGGTGACGCCGATGGCAATGTCACGGGACTGGAACTCGTCAACGTCGAATGGAAAAAGAACGAGGCCGGGCAATTTGGTCCCCAACTCGTTAAAGGTAGTGAGCGTGTGATTCCTGCGCAACTGGTGCTGTTGGCCATGGGCTTTCTCGGGCCCGAACAACCTTTGCTCGACTCATTGAAAATTGAACGCGACCCACGTACCAATGCCAAGGCCGATCATGGCAAGTATGCCACCAACATTCGCGGAGTGTTTGCCGCCGGTGACTGCCGACGCGGCCAAAGCCTGGTTGTCTGGGCCATCAACGAAGGCCGGGGTGCGGCACGCGAGGCAGATCGCTTTTTGATGGGTGCAACGGTATTGCCGTAGTTGCCGCGCGCCATTGGGTGTGATAAGATGCCGACATGGCCAATACTCTAAAGCGCATTGGCGGCGGCGCATGGCTGGCGGGCCCGGTGGCCATATGCATTTCCAGTGTCTTGCTGGTGATCCATGCCACGGCTAGGCCCATCACCATGGCGGGAGTGGTTTTATTCGCCGCCGGCGTAATCGCCGCTTATTCCTTAGACTACTGGACAGATTATCCGGCTCGACGTACTATTTTACTACCTGTGGTAATAGGCGCCGCTATGTTAGCCGGCATCGGAGCGGCGTTTTGGCTGCCAGGTTGGAAAATTGTCCTGGCTTTCCTGCTCGGTGTCGTGAGCCTGGCCTATCGCAAGTGGAAAAAATGGCCGCTGGCAAAAACCCTCATGGTTGCCGGTGCGTGGACGATTGCCAGTGTGGCGTTTCCCATTGAATGGCATGCGCACGAACTACTGTCCGTTCCGTTAAATATTGCCATGTTCGCCACGTTTGCCTCCAACGCCTTGTTGTGCGATCTCAAAGATGGAGCGGCGGATGCCCGCGCGGGGGTGTACAGCGCGGTGGTCTTATGGGGCCAGCCGACCACAACCGTCATCGCCGCAGTCCTGGCGCTGACCGGAGTGCTCGCCGCACTGACCGCCCATCGCTTGGGCTTGGCTGGCGCGGGATTGGCGCTCTGCCTGCTGGCAGCGTTTCCCCGCTGGGTATCCCAGCCCGTATTGGGCCCGGCCTTGGTGGATGCTGCGTTGGCGCTACCCGCGTTGTTTATCCTCGCAGGTTTGGCGTAGGTGAGTCGCTTGACCCAATCCGATGCGTTTTGCGCTTTGTTCCGCGCTCGTCTTTTGCAATTATGGGTGGGCGGTGAAAAAACCAAGATGAAATCTACGCTTTTTTATAAATTTCTGGTGGTAGTGCTGGCGATCATGCTGGTACTCGGCGGCGTCTATGCCGGCAAGACCATCCACGAGACGCAGCTGGAAGTGGATCACTTCCGCAACGAAGAGGAAAAAGTTAAAACCCAGGTTGATGAACTGAAAGTGAACTTGGACAAAGATCAGGAATACTTGCAGCGCATGGAGACCGATCCCGCCTTCCTTGAGTATGTCGCGCGCGAACGCCTAAAAAACTATGCCAAGCCTGATGAATTTGTCTATCGCTTCGACCCCGACCCGCTCACGAGCGCCCCGGCGGGTAATCTTGACAGTGCGCCGCCGCCCGCAAACGCTCATCCCTTGAGCACCGGCCAATCCGCTGCGGGTTCTCGCCATAATTAAATCAAATTCGCGCCTCCCCATGCCTTCCGCCACTGTCACGCAGCCTGAGAGCACGACCATGCGGAATGCCTATGCGTCCGCCGGGCAACGCCAGGTTTTTGCCTTTTGGAATCAATTGACTTCGTCGGAACAAACGATTCTGACTGCCCAAGCGGCGCAAATTGATCTCGAAGAAATCAGCGAACTGGTGAAAACCCATTTGCGTGGCAGCCAAAAGACCGGGGTTGATTTTTTAAAGTTACAGCCGGCGCCCTTCATCGCCCGCCCTGAAAATGGCGGCGAGGCTGAACAATGGCGGCGGGCCCGTGACCGCGGAGAAGCGGCACTCCGAGCTGGCCGGGTTGGGTGTTTTACGGTCGCGGGAGGCCAGGGGACGCGCTTGGGTTTTCCCGGACCCAAGGGGGCGTTTCCAATCACGCCGGTGCGCGGTCATTCATTATTTCAGGTGTTTGCGGAAAAAATTTTCACGGCGGGCCGGCGCTATGGAATTACGCCGCCGTGGTTTATCCTGACCAGCCCAGCGAACCATGACGCAACTTTGGCCTTTTTTGCTGAACACAAATACTTTGGCCTCGAACCGGCACGGGTGCATTGTTTCCCGCAAGGCACAATGCCAGCGGTGGATTTTAACGGGAAAATTTTGCTCGAGTCGCCGGGGCGCCTGGCGCTCAGCCCGGATGGCCATGGCGGCTCCCTCCGGGCGATAGTGCGCAATGGGATGATAGATATTATGCGAGCCCACGGGGTGGACACGCTGAGCTACTTTCAAGTGGACAACCCGCTGGTAAGGTGTGTGGATCCGGAATTCATTGGATTCCATCTTGAAACCAGCTCAGAAATGTCCACCAAGATGATTCCGAAACGCGACGCGGGTGAAAAAATTGGCCATCTGTGCCGCGACGCCCAAGGCCGCACGCTCGTCATCGAATACAGCGACATGCCCCAAAACCTATGCGAGGAATGCGACCGCACTGGCGAATTGCGCTTTCGCGCCGGTTCCATTGGCATCCATGTGCTTGACCGCGAATTTATCGCCCGCGTCGGCTCGGGGAATGACGCTGCCTGCCGCCTGCCCTTCCACCGCGCTGATAAAAAAGTGGCGACGATTGACACCCTTGGCCAAACGGTCACGCCGACTCAGCCCAACGGGGTGAAATTCGAGATGTTCGTGTTTGACGCTTTGCCCTTTGCTAAAAACGCCTGCATCATCGAAACGGAACGCGCCGAAGATTTTTCACCGGTGAAAAATGCGACCGGCGTGGACTCGGCGGAATCGTGCCGGGCCGACCAGTTGCGCCAATTTGCGCGCTGGCTCAAAGCCGCAGGGGCGGAAGTGCCGACGGATGGCACCGGCCTGCCGCCATTTGCTTTGGAAATCAGCCCGTTGTTTGGCGACGATGACATGAGTGTCTCCGAGCGCTGGGCGCAACTTAACCCCAAGCCAAAACTGGCGGACGGATTGGTTTTGACTTAACCCACCTACTCATGGCGATAAAACTTTCTCCTGCAGCAACTGAACGGCTGGAAGCGTGGCGCAATGGCGGTTTTTTGCCAGCCTGGGCGCAAACCGCGCTCGATGAATTGACCGCCGCCGAGGCGTGGGCGGAGTTGGAAGATCGGTTTTTCCGGGACTTGAGTTTCGGCACGGGAGGGATGCGCGGACGAATCATCGGTCGCCAATCGGCGCCCGCCGAACTCGGACTCGGCGGCGTGAAAGCTCCAGCGCATCCGGCCATTGGCGCCAATACGCTCAATGACGTCACGGTCACGCGCGCGACCATGGGGCTTTTCCGTAGTATCCAAAGCGCCGGCACAAAAGGAGCACCCCGGCTGATTATCGCCCACGACGTGCGGCATTTTTCCCGCTATTTTGCTGAACTGGCCGCGCGGGTCTGGACCATTCAGGGTGGCGAGGCGTGGCTATTCACTGGGCCGCGGTCAACCCCGCAGCTCAGTTTTTCGGTCCGCGCCGTGGAGGCCGATGCCGGCATTGTGCTTACGGCCAGCCATAATCCTCCACACGACAATGGCTACAAAGTTTATGCGGCGCATGGCGGGCAGGTTGTGCCGCCGCTGGCGGATCAAATTGTGGCGGCGGTGCTCGCCATTAAGCTTGTGGAGTTGGGCCCCATCTTAAAAGAAGTCGCGGCCAGCCACGGGGAAAGCTGGAAAACCGTTTCGAAGGAGGTTGAACAACAGTATGCCGAAGCGGCGGCAGAGGTTGTCTTGGATGGGCTAATGATTGCGGCGCAAAAACCACGCGTTGTCTATTCCGCCCTGCATGGCACCGGCGGGGTGGTGATTCCAGGCCTGTTGCGCCGATTGGGTGCGGAAGTTGTCGAAGTCGCGCCCCAAATGAAATTTGACGCGAATTTTCCGACGATCCCTTCCCCCAACCCGGAAGATCCCCGTGCCTTGGCAATGGTCCTGGAGCAAGCCGACACAACCCGAGCCGCCGTGGGTCTGGCCACCGACCCCGATGATGACCGCCTTGGCACCTTGTTCCGTGAAGCAGACGGCAGCTACCGCGCGTTAAATGGCAACGAACTGGGCGCATTGCTGGCGGACTATCGCTACCTGCGCGCCAAAGAACTTGGCTGGTTGCCCAAGGAGGGGTCACCCCGCGCAGTGGTGCTGAAAAGTTTTGTCACCACGCCTCTGCTTGACGCCATCGCCCGCAGCCATGGTGGACGGTGTATCAATACTTTGACGGGCTTCAAGTGGATGGGCGACAAACTGCGCCGTTATGACGAAGAATTGCTGGCAGCACTGGCCAAAGCCGGTGACCACCGCACCCCGACGGAGATTGCTTCCCTGCCGCCACGCGAACGGGCCGCACTGGGCCTGCGCCATTCGGCTTGGTTGGTGCTAGCCGCAGAGGAGAGCTATGGTTGCCTGGCGGGAGATACAGTCCGTGACAAAGATGGGAATGCCGCTGCCGCCATGACGGTAGAACTCGCTGCGTGGCTTGCCGCACAGGGCCTGACCGCGACCAACGCACTCGATATCCTCTACGCGCGCCACGGTTACCACAAAGAAAGCCTGCGCACGCTTACTTTCGAAGGCGCAGCCGGAGTCGCGCAAATCCAGCGGGCTTTGGCTTCACTGCATTCCACGCCGCCCACCAATCTGAGCGGGCGCGCGGTGGAAAAAGTTCATGATTTTCTCAATGGCGAACACCACGATGAAGAAGGCCTATTGGTGCCACGCGAAGATTTCCTGCTGTATGATCTAGCCGGTGGCTGGCGCTGCGCCATCCGGGGCAGCGGCACCGAACCGAAATTGAAACTCTATTTCTACGCCAAAGAACCTTTGGCCAAACCAGCCGACCGCCCCAGCTTGGAAGAAAAGTTTAAATTCAAATTCGAGGCTTGGATGGATAGCGTAGTCGCAGAAGCCAAAGCCCGCGCGGGCTGAATTACCCTCCGCTTATTCCGTCGTGGGCGGCGCGGCTTTGATGAGGCCGTTCTCGATGGCATAACGGGTCAGGCCGGCGATACCGTGAAGGTTGAGCTTGGTCATCAAATTCGAGCGATGCGTCTCAGCCGTTTTGACGCTGATGGACAATTTAACCGCAATCTCCTTCGTACTGTAGCCTTCAGCCACGAACTGGAGCACTTCGCGTTCGCGATCCGACAAACCCTCGAGCGAGTCATCCTTTTCGGGCTCAACCATGATCCGCCGCACGATGTCGGCCACGCCGGGCCCGAGGTAGGTTCCCCCATCAATCACCGCGCGAATGGCCTTTTCCATTTCAGGCAGACCGGCGGTTTTCTCGATGATGCCATTGGCCCCCGCCCGAAGGGCCTGGCGAACCATGCTGGTGGAGAAAAACGCGCTGAACAACAGGACATGGCAATTGGGCAGTTGTTCGCGTAAACGCCGGAGAACCTCCAGGCCATTGAGTGAAGGGATTTTGATATCGAGAATGACCATGTCCGGCTTGATTTTTTGCAGCCCTTTCCATCCTTCGACTCCGTCGCCAAATGTACCCGCCAGCGTGCAGAGGGGAAAGCTTTTGAGCAGTTCCGCAAGCAAATCGCGCAACATGGTTTCGTCTTCGATGATGACCACTCGTTTCATGATGGGAAAAGTTAGGTTGCTAAATTGACTAATTTACTGGATAATATTATATATTACAAGGCCGGTATGGCCTGACGAACACAAGACCCCTATCCCAAAAGGGCGCCTGTGGCCGGAGGTGACGACAACAGGGGGATTTACCGGATGACAATTAAAGATACTACCGCATTAACCCGGGAATCAATTCTATTCCTCTCCTCAATGGCAACTACTGTTAAATTTCGGTGAATCTAGGGTATTCACCTTGTTTTGTTTTCTTGTAGTCGCTTCAAGAGCCAAGATGCTTATTGTCGAATTCTCGATGTCAAATAAGGCGTAATGCGCCAATAATGATTAGCGCTTGTTATGAGTTCGACTATGCCCCCGATGGCCTCCACTGCAACAGCCGGCCCCCCTTCGGCGCCCGCCGCACGCGTATTGATCTTGGAAGATGACCCCGGCTCGACCTTTATCTTAAAAAAAATCCTCGCGCACGGCCACCATGAAATCGCCGGAGTTGCGCGCTCAAGCGAAGAGGCCATTACCCTGGCCCGCACCACCAAGCCGGATTTGCTGCTGATGGACATCCAAATTCCCGGCAAGCAAGATGGGGTGGACGCCGCCAAAATAATTTTGAGCGAACTTGATGTGCCGCTGATTTACATGACCGCCTATTCGGATGAAGCGACGATTGAGCGCGCCCGACGCACGGCTCCCTTCGCCTACCTGCTCAAGCCCTATCGGGAAAAGGAAATGCTGATTACCATCGAGATGGCGCTTTACAAGGCAAGGATTGACCGGCTGGGCAAAACGTCTGAACAACGTCTGGCCGCCACCCTGGGCGCTTTGGAAGACTATGTTTTTACCACGGATGCCGTAGGCCGATTGACTTACTTGAATCCCGCGGCGGAACGCATGTTGGGTAAAATTGGCCAGTACTGCCTCGGGCAGCCACTCAGCGAGCTGCTGGATTTGCGCGAACGTGAAACGCGCACGCCGCTGCCTGACATCGTCGAGCGGGTGCTGCAAGCTGACTTTCGCACCAGCCCTGCCCATCCATTGGTGCTCATGAAGAAAAATAACGAGGCCCGGCTGGTGCAAATTCAAACGAATGCCCTGACCGAAACCGATGGCCTCACCGTGGGTCTCGTAGTCATCCTGCGGGACGTTACCTTGCTTGATGAATTGGAGGAGAACATCCGGCGGGCCCAAAAGCTTGATGCCGTGGGCCGCCTGGCCGGCGGAATTTCCCATGACTTCAACAACCTCCTCGCGATTATCAACTCTTTTGCCGACCTGTTGCTGCTGAAGGCCCAGCCGGGCGATCCACTCGAGAAATACTACCGCAACATTCGTGCCGCCGGACAAAGAGGCACGGATCTGGTGTCGCGCTTGATGAATTTCAGCCGCCGGGCCGCCACGCCACCCAAAACCGTGGACCCGGCGGACATTGTGCATGAAGTGGAAAAAATGATGCGCCCGCTCTTTCGGGAGAATATTGAATTGGTGGTCGAAGTACCGCCAGGACTGCCGCAATTGCATACCGATCCCGGTCAAATCGAACAGATCCTCGTCAACCTTTGCCTTAATGCCCGCGATGCCATCGCCGAGGCCGGTCGCATCACCATCAGCCTGGCCAGTCGCAAGTACGATGCCCAAACTGCGGCGCATTATGGCCTGAATGGTCCGGGTCCGTATGTCCTGCTTAAGGTCAGTGACAACGGCTGTGGCATTCCGACCGAAATCTGCGATCGGATTTTTGAGCCGTTTTTCACCACCAAGGAAGTGGGCAAGGGCACAGGATTGGGGTTGGCCATGGTTTACCACTTCGTAAAGCAAAATGGCGGACGCGTGGATGTCCACAGCGTCCCAGGCGAAGGTACCGACTTTACCATTATGCTGCCGGCGATCGAAAGCAACCCGTCCACGGGGCTGGTGAGTGAAGATGCCCCGGTGCAAGTACCCCATGGCCATGAACGCGTCCTGCTCGTCGAGGATGATCCTGATTTTGCTGACTGCGTTAAAAGCCTGCTGGAAATCCATGGCTATACAACGGTGGCGGCCCGAAGCGGCGAAGATGCCCTGGAGCGGTTTGATGAAAACGACGGCAACTTTGACCTATTGGTGGCCGATGTGGTGCTGCCCAAACTTTCCGGTCGCCTGCTGGCAGAGCAACTGCGCAAGCAAAAACCACGGCTGCGCGTGCTCTTGATGTCGGGATACGAAAACGTCGGGCTGTTTGACGATCTTGGCCCGGGAACCGATCAACTCCAAAAGCCTTTTTCCCTCAACACGCTGATGGTGCATGTACGCGAGCTGCTGGATGCCCCGATGCTTAGTGGCACCGCAAGTTAAATTCCCTGAGACCGGATCAACCGGTCTGGCTAGTCCAACAAGCCGCAGCGGGCCAAGTCAGCGCTGGCATCAGGGTCGCGTCCCATAAAATCACGGAAGAGTTGTTCAGGTGGGGCGCTATTACCGCGCGCAAGAATTTGCTGGCGGAAGGCGCGGCCGGTGGCGGGATTAAGGACGCCTTCTTTTTGGAAGCGCGTGAAGGCGTCGGCATCGAGCACCAAAGCCCATTTGTAGGAATAATAACCTGCGGCGTAACCAACCGGCTCCGAAAAAATATGGGTGAAGCGCGGGGCAAAAGTCGGCGGCTCCGTGCGATAACGCGGCAGATAGCTGGAGAGGCGTGCGCGGATCCAGGCGTCAATGTCGGGCGAGGATCGAGCATCCGTCAATTCGGCTGCATGCAAATGCAAATCGAGATCCATTTTGCTATAGGCGATCGTGCGCATCATGCCGGTGGCGGCAAGGAAGTTACGCGCCGCGCGCATTTTCTGAAATAATTCGTCCGGCAGTGGAGCTCCGGTCTCATAATGGCGCGCGACCAAGTCGAGCCCCGAGCGCTCCCACATCCAGTTTTCCATGATTTGTGATGGCAGCTCAACAAAGTCCCAGGTCACGCGCACGCCATTGAGCGCCTTGACCTCGACCTCGCCCAACAAGTGGTGCAGCAAATGGCCAAATTCGTGAAAAATTGTTAACACTTCATCATGGGTCAGCAAAGCGGGCTGGCCGGCCAGCGAGGCCGTGAGGTTGCCGGCGATGATGCCAAGATGCGGCACGAACCGGCCATCTGGGCGCGGGCCGCCCGTCTCAAAATAATTCATCCACGCGCCGCCGCGTTTGCTCTCCCGCGGGTGCCAGTCAGCATAAAATGAACCCAAGTGGCGGCCGTCACCATCGTGCAAATCATAAAACCTCACTTCGGGATGCCAAACCTCGATGGTGCCCAAGGGCGGTTCGGCACCGCTGCCAGGCTCCAGAAACACGGTTGGCCGTTCGGTCAGTCGCACATCAAACAGTGTTTCGACCAGCTTGAACAAGCCGGACAGCACCGAATCAATTGGCAAGTAGGGGCGTAATTGTTCTTCGTCAAAATTATATTTAGCCAGACGAAGTTGCTCGGACCAAAATAAGGCCTCCCATGGCTCCAATGCGCCGGCCGGCTCGCCGGTGCGCGCAGCCTTGAAGGCCTCCAATTCCCGCTGTTCCCGCGCGAACGCGCCCTCCACTTGCCCATGTAATTTCTCAATGAACGCCAGCGCCCCGGCGCCACTCTTGGCCATACGGCGGTGGAGCACCAAATCGGCAAACTGCGGACGGCCCAGCAGGCGGGCCTTGGCCTGGCGCAAGGCGAGAATTTTGGGAATCAGCGCCACGTTATCCTGCGGCGCACGCCGCCCAACCCCTCCCATGGCCTCCCAAAACTGACGTCGCAAGGAGTCGTCCCGTGCATACTTCATGACCGGCAAGTAAGAAGGCGCGTGTAAAGTGAAGCGCCAGCCAAGTTGCTCACCCGCTGAGGGATTTTTTTGCAGAAAATTTTGGCGGGCGGCAGCACGGGCGCTTTCGGGCAGGCCCGCCAGACGCGCCTCATCGGTGATGACGAGTTCCCAGGCGTTGGTGGCATCGAGCACATTTTCCGCAAATTTCTGCGTCACGGCGGAAAGTTCTGAGTTAAGTCGTTCCAGTTCCTTTTTGTCAGACTCGGACAATTCGGCTCCGGAATCACGAAAATCTTCCAATGTCTCGTCAAGAAAACGGCGGCGCGCGTCTGTGAGGGCACCGGCGTCAGCTGTGTCGCGATAAGCCTGGAGGATTTCCCACAGGCCTTTTTGTAAATAGATGCGCGTGTAAAAATCCGTCACCTTTGGTAACATGGCATTGTAGGCGACCCGGAGCGCCGGGGTGTTGCAGACTGAATCCAGATGCTGCACACGGTTCCAAGCGCGGTCGAGGGTAGCGGCGGCTTCGTCAAACGCGCCGAGGACACTCTCGTAGGTAAGCTGAGAGGGGTCTTGCGCGGCGATGGCGTCGAATTTGCCCTGAGCATCGGCCAGTGCGGCGGTGATATCGGGTTCCACGCGGTCAGCCGTCAGGCGGCTCCACGCTGGGGTAAATGCAGAAGAAAGAAAGGACATAGAATAGCGAAATGGAATTCAGGCGGCAGAAAAGTCGGGATGCGAGCCGTAAATTTCGCCAATGGCGTGCAAAATTTGCTTCGATTTTCCCGTTCCCTCCGACAATATTACCAGCACCCTATGAAACCCCATTGGCCAATCGTGCGCTTTATTTTCGTGTTTTTCTGGCCGGCCTTGTTGTCCGCCCAGCCAACCACCCCACCCCCGCCTGCCGTGGCGAGCCGCCTTCCGGAAACCCAGGCAAAAAATATCTGCCCCGATATGCATCTGTCACTGACCCTTGATCAAAAGTTCACACTTGGTAATTCCGGCCAAGTACGGATTTACGATGCGGCCGACAACCGGCTGGTGGATACCATTGACACCAGCGTGCCCGCGACTTTTCAAAATTACATTATTGGCGGCGCGAATAATTTTCATCTCTACCCTATCCTGCCCAGCGGCAATACTGCCATTATTTATCCACACCATCACGTTTTGGATTACGGCAAAACTTATTACGTGCAGATGGACGCGGGCGTGCTGCAAATAGATGGCCAGCCGTTCCCGGGCTTTAGTGGCAACCTAGCGTGGGTTTTCACCACCAAAGCCGCGCCGCCAGCTGCAAATGCCACCCGGCTAGTCGTCGCTGACGATGGCACGGGAGATTTTGCCACGGTACAGGGTGCGGTTGATTTTATCCCCGACAAATCACCACAACGAGTGACAATTTTCGTCCACAAGGGACTCTACCCGGAAATTGTTTATTTCGACAACAAAGCGAATATAACCTTCCTGGGCGAGGATCGGGCCAAGACTATTATCGGCTACCCCAATAATGACCGGTTCAACAATCAGGCCAACACCACCGAGCGCCCAACCACCACCGCCTACCATCGCTCGTCGTTTTTCGCCAACCACTCCACGGGCATTGATTTCGTCAATCTCACCTTGAAGAATTCGACGCCGAAAGGCGGTTCGCAGGCCGAGGCGCTTATTCTCGCCGGCGGCCAAAATATTATTAGCCACTGCAATCTTTCCAGCTTGCAAGATACCCTGCAAATTAACGATTCAGCCTATGTCGCGGACTGCTATATTGAAGGCGACGTGGACTTTATGTGGGGGCGCGGACCGGCTTTTTTCGAGAATTGCGAATTGAAGAGCCTCAACAAGGGCTACTATACCCAAATCCGCAATACGAATGCCAACCACGGCTACGTGTACGACAAATGCCAATTCACCACGGCGCCGGGTGTGACCGGCATGATGATCTCCCGGATTGACCCAGCCGGTCGCCCGCCAACCACCCGCGGCTATCCCTACAGTGAAGTGGTTCTGCTTGATTGCGCTCTGGGCCCGCAATTCTCGCCCAAAGCTTGGCAGTTGGATGGCGGTGCCACCACCGCACCCAACGTCCACTTTTGGGAATTCAACAGCACCAACCTGAGCGATGGCAAGCCGGTGGACGCCAGCCAGCGACCCGGCTTTACGAAACAACTGACCATGGAGCAGGATGCCGACACCATTAAAAATTACCGCGACCCCGCCTATGTGCTGGGCTGGACACCCGACTTGAAGCCCGTGGAAGACGCCCTGGCCACACTCCCGACAATGAACAAGTAGCCGAAAAACTTGTCATTTGAGCTTATCAAGCGCGGTTCTGGGCGCTAGATTGATGTTTCAAGCATGAATCTTTTTGATCTAACCCTGCTGGAACGCGGCGGGCCCATGATGTGGCCGTTGTTCGCATTAAGCCTGCTCGGGTGTGTATTTTTCCTTGAACGGGCGCTATTCCTGCACAAGGGCCAGATTCGCACAGCGGAATTTGTCGAGGGCATTAAAAACCTCGCGCGCAAGCGCCGCATCCTGGAAGCCCTGACCGTCTGCGAGGAAACCCCTGGGCCGGTGGCCGCTGTCGTCAAAGCCGCCTTGCGCCATTATCAGGAAGACGAGACACGCCTGCGCAACGCGATTCAAGCCATGGCGCTGGTTGAAATTCCCACGCTGGAGCGCCGGCTGGGCACCATCGCCATGATTGCCAAAATTGCTCCGCTCCTCGGCTTGCTGGGCACGGTGCTGAGCTTGCTGCACGGATTCAAGCGAATGGAAGAAAGCGGCAGCTCCTATTCGGACTTGGCGAGCTTTTCCGACCTCATTACCCAAGCCTTGGTGGCCACTGCCAGCGGCCTGGCCATTGCGGTACTGGCGTATCTCGCCTACCACTTCCTCCATGGCCGCGTGCGTGCGCTCGTTCACGACATGGAATGGGTCGGCAACGAAATGTTGCAATTCCTGCTCGTGGATTTGCCTGCGACACCCCTTCCGGTGGACACCGGAGGCGACACCGCACTTCCCGTAACGCCAGTGCCGTCATCGCCCATGCCGGGCTCTACCGCAGGCAACGAGTGGCCCGCATCCTCCAGCTAAAACTGTAATTCTTGGTTTTTTCCGACCATGTCCCTCACCAGCCCACTAGGTTTGATGCGTCATGTCCGCCGACCGAATTTGCGGCTGGATGTAGTGCCATGGCTGAATGTCCTGCTCTTGGGGTGGATGTTGACCTTGCTAAGTTCCAGCTACATTTTCGCGCCCGGACTCGCTGTGGGGCTAGTCGGCCCAGCCAATATCCCATCTCACCTGGCGCTCCCCGATAAGGGCCCACTCGCATTGATGCACATTGACACCGCGCTGACCATCATCCCTCCTTATTATTATTTCGAGGATAGCCGCCACTATAAAGCGGATCTGCCCAAGGCGCTCAAGGACTACGTGAAAGAGGCCAAGCGACCACACCTCGTGCTGCTGGTCAAAATTGATCGCAATGTTCCGGTCGAGATCGAACATGAGGTGGCGAAGATGGCGCTCGATGCCGGCTTTGAAACCGTGCAAGAGGCCGAGATTCCCTCCATTGGAGAAGATACCGGGCCCACGATTGCCCTACCAGCAGTTGATCCCAAAAACCCCTAGGAGCTTTATCCGTGCCTGATGCACTTTCCCATGCTCCGCATTTGCCTCCCCCGCCCGTCGAGCGCGTGCGCAATGGCCGGTCCTCGAGCCCGCCGGCATTCCTCCTCGCGTTGCTCATCGGAGTAGGCATGCACTTGGGCGTGCTCATGCTGTTCCACTTCACCGTCGCGCCACCGGCAACAGTCGCAGGCGCACCGGCCACACCCCACGTACATTATAACGATGTCGCCGCGAACCCTGCCCTGCAAACGCTGATGGCCTCGGTCCAATTTAGTCCGGAGCAAATTTACCTATCCACGGAAAAAAGTTTTTCCTCGCAGGCTCTCCCGCACACTGAGGCGCCTTCAAATCTTGTTTTCAAGCCTTTTGACGTCAAACCCACGCCCGCCGAGGTGGATTTTCATCAGCCCACCCCTCCGGTCGCTACGACCACGGGGCCGGGCGATGCGCTCAAACCCAACTCGTGGGATCTGCTCAATTCCTTCGGTCAGACGGCCACTCCCAGCAACAAATTACCCGCCCGCGGAGCCTTTGTCCGCATTACCCGACTGGACACCATGGGGCCGTCAAACGCTGCGCCTTTTGAATTTACCCTGCCACCCGAAATGGCGCCGCCCGCGGGCAACACCGGGTGGCAACCCGTGAGTTTTATCCTCCAATTCGATGCCGCCGGGCTGGCCAGCGAGCCCGTGCTGGATCTCGGCTTCGACACCATGTCCCAAAGTAATTCTCCGAACGATCCCCAGGTAAATGAATTCCTGCGCAGCAAACTGCGCCAATGGTTTACGACAAACCCGCCGCTCCCGCCCGGCCAGTACGAGGCTGTCGTGGGGCCGTAGAAGAGGGGCGGATGTAGGGGCGTCTATCCCCGCCTCGCCCGCTTCGGCCTCGCGGTTGCCAGCGCCATTATTGGCGTCGTTAATTTTTCGTACAACTGAAACAAAAACTCCACCCGCTCGATCCAACTCGGCGTGCGCTTTGTGCAGCGCCGACGGCATCGTGGCGGCGTTATTTCGTAGCGTTTACGGATAACCTTGGCGAGAAGGAATTGGGCTTGCTGGTTAGGAACACCTCTCCAAAGTGCCTGCGGACGCTTCGGAGAAACGTCCTTACCCCTCCGCACATAATTTCCCCCTAACGCATTTTGAGTTGGCAAAGCAGGGGCGACCCGTGAGAATGGGCGACCGGACATCGCGGATCCTGACCGCGCGCCTGCCCCTGTTCCTAACGGTTACAACCAATAGCCGCCTCGCGCATGTCATCGCCATTGCCCAACTTTGTCACTATGGCCCGCAAGGGATTCCGCCGCCAGCGCCTGGTTTTATTCGACTGCATGCGCGGGCAGGCGGTGGAATTGACGAAATTCCCTGCGCACCTCGGCCACACCGCCGAGGCTGAATGGAAAACTTTGAGCCTCCCATCCGGCCAAAACGGCTGCCTGCTGGAAGCCGCCGCCGAGGATGACCGGTTTCGCCTGACGGCGGAGTCGCCGCGCGGCGTGCGCGTTAACGGCACATTGTTGACGAATACTTGCGAGTTGGAACCCGGCATTTCAATGGTGCAAATCGGGCGCGAATTGATCGCCCTGGCCGTGGGCGAGGAAGCCCAGGAACAAATTCAACGAGTCCAAGCCGACGACTGGCGGCTCTTTCGCACCGCCGATGGCGCAGTGGAAGCCGTGACGCGGTTCCGCGAATTGCCGGAACTCGTCCATCAACGCGGACTTGACCCCACCCTCTATGCGGCTGCGCCCGTGGGACTGGACAGCGGCTTCCATCTCACGCAGGTTTACGAGGCGCTCGGCGCGAGTCTGCCGGCCCACAAAGACCAGACCGAAGCCCCGGTGCTCGATGGCTCGCAAGGCGAGTATACCTGCCCGGTTTGCTGGCTGAAGTTTGACGCCGGTGACGCCATGAACATAGCCGCGCACGACAGCCTGCGCGGCGATCCCATTTTGGGCGAGGATGCGCGTCTGCGCTTTTTCCCGACGCGCTTTAATGACCTCGGCCAGGCAATTGACCCCCTCGGGCTGCCCTCGGCAGATCTCGCCTGCCCGCACTGCCGCCGCCGCCTGCCACCGGGTTTTTTGGAAGTGCCGCAATTTATTTTCTCCATCGTGGGTGCGCCCAGCGCCGGCAAAACATATTACCTGTCCATTTTGCTCAAGGTGCTCCAGCAAACCCTGTTTCGCGAATTTGGCCTGGTGCTGAAAGACGGAGACCCGACGGGCAACATGCTGCTGAACCAGATGAAGAACCGGCTGTTCTCCGCCAGCAAGCCGGAGGAGGCCATTCTGGCCAAGACGGCGCTCGAAGGTGCGATGTACGAACGCCTGCCCCGCCATGGCAAATTGGTCGCACTTCCCCGGCCCTTTGCCTACGCCCTCGGCCGCGCGGAAAAACGCCCTGGCGGCAACATGGACGATTCCGACCACGCGACCGACTGTTCTATCATTTTCTACGACAATGCCGGCGAACATTTTGAACCCGGCGTGGATGTTGAAGACTCACCCGGCGCGCTGCACGTCGCCAGTTCATCAACCATCTTTTTCCTCTTTGACCCGACTTCAAATTTTGCCTTCCGCAAAATCCTTTCCGGCTCCAACGATCCACAGCTGGTCTCTAATGCGCGGCTTGACCAGCAGGACAGCATCATGTCCGAGATGGAAATCCGCGTGAAGCGCCTGCTCGCGCTGGAGTCCGGCCGCAAAATAGAAGTACCGCTGGTGGTACTAGTCGGCAAATGCGATGTGTGGAAACATTTGGTGGCCTGGGACGAATTTAAAAACCCGCTGCAAAACGGGCACATCATCCATTCCATCGTGGATGAAAACTCCGCGCGCCTGCGGGAATTCATGACCCGGGTGGACCCCACCATCGTGGCCCACGCCGAAGGCTTGGCGCGCACGGTGCGCTACTTTCCCATCAGTGCCTTCGGGCATTCGCCCAGCAAGTTGGAGGCGGGCACGGGCGCCGGGCTGTTGGCGCCGGACCCCAAGCGCATTGAGCCAATTTTCCTGGAAATTCCCACGTTGTGGGCGCTATCGCGGTTAATGCCGCAAGTGGTGCCCGCCGGGTAAGTGACATCTGCCATGGCGCGCCAACTCGTGTTCACCAGCGCCCCACAAGGGCTAACCCCCGGGCGCACCGGCTATGTCACCGTGGCGAGGCACGCTGATTTGCGCGAACGCCTGGTCCCGGTTCTGGAAAGTTTGAGCTTGTTCCCGTCGGATTGGCAACCTACGCCGGTCATCTGTACTTTTCGACTGGTGGACCTGAGTGGAACCCGTGTCCCGGTGCTAACCCGGCTCATTGATGCGGGCCATGACTACACGCACCGCAATCGCTTTCTTGCTCACCACCTCATTTTTGATCCTTCGGAATTGGCGGAGGCTCCAGCGCCGGCGGATATTTTCCTGCGCTGGCCCGGCTGGCTGACCCACTGGGATGGGCCGCCGCGCTGGTTTGATGAAAAGGATTTGGTCAATGTAAACAATTTACCCACCGCGACGACCGCCGCGCTGCCCGCCCAAACTTGGAACCGCGTGACGGGTGATGCAGCCCGCGCCGCATTGCTGAAGGACGGCCTGCAGGCGGCCAACCGCGTGCTGCGCTGCTCAGTTGAACAGGAAAATGAGGTTATTTATCTTTTGCGCGAATCATCGGCGTTATTAACTCAAGGGGAATGTTGGCGAACAGAGTTCACCACCTGTCTCCAGCCTTCGGAGCCTGCCGGCAGCTATCGCTGGGCCGGGGTGCGTGCAGGTTCTCCGTCCGACACCTCGGCGATTCGCACGAGCGCGCTGCTGGATTTGACTCAACCGGCCACGCTGCCGCCGCCACCCATTACCCCATCCGCCCGCCTGGCCCGGGAGGGTCCGCTTCAGGATAAAACTCCATCTGCGGCATCCGCTGTACCACCACGCCAAAACGTGCTTTTAATCAAACCGAGCGCGCCAAAAAATAATCCCGCCCCCACTGCCGTTTACGCACCTGCCAGTGCGATTCCCAAACCTGCTGCAAAACCTGCCCTAAAACTTTCCACCGCGATTATCGCCGGTATCGTCGTCGGACTGATAATCATCGGTGCCTTTGCCTTTATGCTGCGAGGCCCGGCAAATTCGGCACCGACGGCTACCTCCTCCTCGGATGTGCCGCCGGTGGCGCCCATGCCTACCTTCAATCCCGAGCCAGCTCCGGCCGCGCCAACAACTGCGCCCAGGCAGATCACCGCACCCCTGGCCGCCCCTGCCGTCGTCAATGGGGCCATTACAAATGAACAAGTGCTCATGGACATTGAACGCCAAGCCGGTGACGGACTGTATCTCGATGCCCTGGCGCGTTGGAAAACTTTTGCGGCGGATGCACCAGAATTTACTCAAGCGCACATTGACGTGCTCAAAGGCCGGTTGCTGCCGGGCGCACGCACCGAATGGGTGGCGGCGATTGATAACCTCATCGCGCAACTGGCGGCCGGCCCGGCGGTACGGGCCAAATTGGCCGCGCAATTCGAAGCACTGCGTGATTTTCCAAAAGCGTGGCCGGTTGCAAATCCAGAAACTTTGAATGCAGCTGTTGATGCCACGGCGGCGATATTCAAAACCCTCAACCAGCTCCCCGACGCACCAGTGTATATTGTGGATGGGCTTACCACCACGGGCGCCGGGGCGGATTACCAGGATGCCTCGGTCTCACTGGTGCT
>Ga0206854_1068_pt2 | contig 29286 bp, 19 predicted proteins | sample Alteio_BWOrgCont_50_FD_152870 | JGI IMG/M metagenome (GOLD analysis project Ga0206854, IMG submission 152870) | Enriched cells from forest soil in Barre Woods Harvard Forest LTER site, Petersham, Massachusetts, United States -... | ecosystem: Environmental > Terrestrial > Soil > Temperate forest >...
CCGCTTTTGAAATACTTATTTGCTCGTTTATCGCTATGAAGTTGGCGAGGTTGTCGTCTATGGAACCTCCGGGGGTTACGATTACCTCGTAAGAAGTGCCTTGCAGGGCTTTGTTGTCAAAGATGGCGGGAATTTTGTGCAACTCCATATTGCCAAGCCCGTGTACATAGCAAAAGTGGTTTTTCAATAAAAATAGTCCTATGTATTTTGCTATGTCCATCGCAATAATAAATGCTAAATTACTTTTTTATTTAGAATTTCAATCTTAAACCTCCATAAATATTCAACCCATAAGACTGGTAGCCAAGCCAGCGCTGGTATTTCTCGTTCAATAAATTATCTAACTGCACAAATGCCGACAACCGCGAAATGATCTGGTATTCTGCGTTGCCGCCCAGGTCTGTAACCGCGTCCAACTTCACGGGGTTTTGGTTTGCATCCTTTTCCCATATACCCGAAAGCCATGCAAGGTACGCGGTAATCGTCAATTTAGGCAATGGCACAACCGAAAAATCGCCTTTAATTTTCATATCCGGTTCCCCCCATACATATACCTTCGCCGAAGTGTTCCCGTAGTAATTATAAAAATCGCCCGTGGCCCCCACGGACCATATATTGGCAACCTTGTACCTAAACGCCGCCTGCAAAGAAATGGCTTGCGCATTAATGTATTCAATATAAAACTGCCTTTGGTCGCCCGCGTCATTCAGGAATGTGGGCAGGCCGTTATAATCCCACCAGCTCACCTTGCCGGAAAAGCTGAGGTGGTTCCCCATGCCTAACAGCATGTTGCCAAACACTTCATCTTTCCTTGTTTGTTGCGGGCTATAGACGGGATCCAAGTATGGGTTTTCGTTGGTCAGTTGCTCATAAGTATTTTGGCACAATGTAGCCTGCCAACCCAAGCCCAATGCAAGCCGTGAGCCGGGCAGCGTGTAAACGCCCAGCAGGTCGGGCAATATATTAAAGCTGCCCCCCTTGCCCAAGGCAAGGGAAACAAGTGCATGGCCGCCAAACCCTTCCCCTTGCCGCAAATCCAGCCCCCCCGTCAATGCCACTATGTTATTAGTCGCGCTTATGCCGGTGGTATTATAGTTAGTAAAGACACCGCTGATGGCCAGTGGCAGGTATAAGTTAGTGTCTAATTTAAAGGTTACTGGCGCAACCAACCCAAAAGTGGTCTCATAAGTATTAAACCGCGCATTGTATAAAGAACCGTTGATGGCTGGGTGGTAGCTCATTGAATTAACGCTGTCGTCTTTGTTTTTCATGTCCACGCAAACCCTTGCCGTAGTATAGATTTGCTTCACGGAATCGCTGGGGTAATTATACAAGTCGTGGTTGTATCCGTAATAATTATACTGGTTCCTTTCACCCTCCGCCAGGGCATGCCACTCCGTATTTTTTTGTTGCAGCACACCTTCAGCTTCGATACCGCTCAGTGCGGATTGTTGGTATTGTATATCTCCTTGCTGGGAAATATGGTGCAAATGGATGGCCGTTTCATAATTTTGGCCGGATATGCCGCCAATCCCTGCGTCGAGAAACAACGTTGAAAAATTACCGGCGCCTGCTTTAATGTAATTTTGGAAAGGCCCGCGCGACGAGTCCCCCGTAAGCGCCAATGGGCGCAAAGGCTGCGAAGTGTAAGTATAGTACAAGGTCTGCTGCGGCACGTCGTAAGTAAAAACAGGGTGGGTAGAATCTGCGGGGGGCAATTGTGGCACCCAAACTGGTTTAGGCGCCTGCTTCACCTCGGGTTTGTAGCTTTGGATAATCTCTATGGTGGAACCTTTCAGGGTAGTGTCATTTACGGGCGCGGCTTGCTGCGCCTTTGCGGCAACCGCGAAAGCAAGCAAAGTAAAAATGAAAATAGGTTTTACGCCCATGCTTTTTATTTTATTCCTCAGACAATTTGCTGTGGTGTTTTTCTGTTTTTTTTATTCCGTCTAATTTGTCCGCCGCTTCCTGCTTCAGTTCCGGTATGTTAGTATGCTTTATGATACTTTCCAGCGTCGCTTTTGCATTGAAGTAATCTTTCTCCTGGCTGAGTATATCGGCAAGGAGGATATAAGATTTTACAATCCAGTAATCATACCCCGCCGACAATTGGATGGTTTCATTCGCAGCCGCTTCCGCGTCTTTAAGCTGTCCCTGTTTGTATAAAATACTGGCGGTTTGGTATCTTGACTCAGCGGCAATACTCCCGTTCTTATTTCCGCTGAGCTGCCTGTATATCTTTATGGCGGCATCCGTGCTGTCATAGTGCTGCAATGTTTTGGCTTTATAATACAACGCGTCGTTAATTGTTTCCGCCGATACTCCCGGAAAACCAAGCAATGAATCGGCATACGACTCGGTTTCCATAAATTTGCCGGAATAAAAACCGCTTTCCATCAGGCCGGCCAGGGCTGGTTCTTTGGTTTGGTTACTGGTTGCGTTTGCCCTTAATTTCTGGTAGTAGTTATAGGCGGCATTATAATCCTTTTCTTGGTAAGCTATATTTGCCGCGTGGAGCGCGCTGTTTTCCACAAAGTCATTCCACGGGCCGGAAAGCGTTATGTCATAATCTTGTTTTGCCTCGTCGTATTTTTTTAGCTGGTAGTTGCTTTCAGCCCTGTAGTAATGTGCCTTTGCCGCGAAAATGCCATTCGGGTATTGCTGCAGATAATTACTGAACCCCTGGCGCGCATCTTCCCATTTACCAGAGGCAAATTGTGTTTCCGCCGCCGCGTAATAGGTAGAGTCAAGAGAACCGCCGTCTGCGGTGGGCAGGTTATTGTCTTTGAGCATCTGGGTATATGCCGCCGGCTGGTTGCTTTGGATGTACAGGCTTTTAAGGGCATCGAGCGCGGGCAAGCGGTCTTCGGAAGACGGGTAATCAATGACTACATGCTTGTAAGCGTCTATCGCACGGCTGTAATCATTTAACTGCTGGTATATGAACCCGGTCTTCATCCACGATTTTGGCGCGAAACTTTTATCATTTTCGGACTCCGTTAGCTGTTGTAAAAAAGGGAGCGCATCCTGGTATTTTCCGGCTTCTATATCAGTAACGGCTATTTCATAGCGGGCGTGGTTCGCGTAATCTGACGGCGGTATTTTGCTTACCAATGATTCCAGCACGGCTAATTTTTCAGTATTCTTTCCCTGCAGGCCCAGGAGTATGCTTTTTTGGTAGCTGGCATAATCTGCGTCCGCCCTGTCTGTGGCTATTATTTTATCGTAGAGCGTTATAGCTTTAGCATAATTTTTCTGCATGAATACCGCGTCGGCTTCTTTTAAAATGGCAACATTAACGGCATAAGGGTCATTCGCACTTGCCGCCTGCGCCTCGCTGAAATAGTTTTGGGCGGCGTTATAGTCTTGTAATCCCATGGCGGCATACCCCATGTTGAGGTAAGCATGTTGCGTAGTGGCCAAGGGGCTGATGCGCCGCGCGGAAGTTTTGTTGCCTTTCCTGATAAAGTCATTGCTGGAATTAATGGCATCGGTATAATGGTGCAGCCGGTACGCGAGTTCCCCTTTCCAGAAATACGCGGCATCCTCGTAATCGGCATTTATGGGGTATTGAAGGGAAAGGGAAAAATAATGGTTGGCGCTGTCCAGCTTCCCTTCCCTGAATTTCTCGACGGCATACCCGAAAGTTGTTTTTTGGTATAGCGATTTGAAATGGTCGTCTTTCTTATATACGTCTTTAAGGTGCCTGAGCGCTTCCTGGTAATTGTTTGTTTTTAACAGCAGGTCTGAGATGAGGGTATTTGCTTCGTCTTTGTATTGTGTCCGTGGGAAAGTTTTGAGCAATGTGTTCAATGCCTGGAGCGCCTCGTCGTCAAACCCCGTTTCGTAACTTGCTTTGGCGTATAGTATCAGTGAAGCCTCCTGCTGCCCTTCGTTGAAAGTCATGTCAGAGCAAATGCCGAAAGCATTACGGGCGCTTTTCTTATTGCCTGTTTTCAAATAACAATCGCCCAGCAGGTACATAGCGGTTTGCCCAAGTGAATCTTTTGCGTCGCTGAGCAATTTAAATTTTTCTATCGCATTGTACCATTCATTTGCCTTGTAATAGCAATAGGCCATTTCATAAAGGTCTTGTTTCCTGATTTTATCGGAATGGTCATAAAAATATTCAAAATAGGGGACAGCGGTGTCATACCGCTGCTCTTCAAACAGGCACTGTGCCGCCAATAAATGCAGTTCATTGTCGTAATATGATTTATCCCTGGTTCTCAGGAGCGTATCTGCCAGTTGCAGCGCTTTCTCCCGGTCGCCCATAAAATAGTAGATCTCCGCTATGTAATAAGGGACGATATTCTGGTATTCCTTGGCATACTTCACCCGGTCAAAGGATTTCAGCGCGTCCCGGTATTTATTCTCATTGTAAGCGATCAGCCCCCGGTAATAATTTGCGGCGATGTAGTATTTGCCGTCTTTTATTTCAATAATGGCGCCCAGCAACGGCTCCGCTTTACCGAACTCCCGGTTATTAAAATAACAATACGCCAACTCAAATTTTTCATCCGCCGTTTCCGTATTGTCCAGGTTGCTGACCACTAATGATTCATATAGTGGTATCGCACTGCCATAGTCGTTATGGTGGAAATAACATTGGGCGAGCGTAAAGGCTATCCGCTGTTTGTAAGCGGGGTTACCGGCTGTATGGAGCATACGCAATGCCGTATCGGCATACCCGGGCGTCCCGTTTTTGAGGCACGATAGCGTAAGGTAGAATTTTGCCTTTTCAATATCCGCTTTATTTTCCGAAAAGTTATCCTGCCGGGAAAGGTATTGTCGGGCTGATTGCGCCGCAAGGGCATACTGCGCCTCCCCATACTGCTCTTCGGCAAGGATTAATGGCTTGTTAGCCGGTATATCAGGCATTAATGCCTGCCCATGGCATACGCTACCATACAGCAGGATACTTGCTATTAAAACTACCGGAAGAACATCCCATTTTTGTTTTTGCAACATCATCAACGCAATACATTAAAAGCTGTATGTGAGGTTTATACTTGGGAAAATAGGCAATTGGTAAATAATGACATTGGTAATACGGTCCACGTAAAAAACATTTTGCCGGTCATAAACATTCGTAATCGCAAATGTAACGTCAAGATTTGTTTTTTTGCTTGTTTTAATCCGTTTTTTAGCGGAAATATCAAGACGGTGGTACCACGATAACCTTCCGCCATTGATCTGGTTGGCATATATAATTCCTAAGTTCCCGTTGCTGGTGTATGGGTTGCCATTCAGGCTGGTGGCCATAGGCACGTTTTCATAAATTCCTTGTGTTTGGGTAAATGGGAACGGGGAGTGGATATTGAACCTCGCTGAAAAGTCCCAATCTTTCTTTTTACCCGCAGTATAGGCAGCCACTAAATTCGAGTTAAATCTTGTATCAAAAGGAGTGGGGTAGGTTTGTACATTGCCTTTAGAGTCTGTACTGGTGTAGTTTACATTTTGGTAGCCCGCCACTGCCCAGAGATAAACCCGCTGGTAGCTATACTTTGCCGATAAGTCAACGCCGTCTGCAAGACCGGTAGCCGCCACAAAATCAGGGTCGGTTTCATAGACCTTATCCCTGTTGAGCTCATCCACTTGCCCAAAATATTTTACCCAAGGCTCAAAGTTCAGCTCTACCTTGTCTATATCCACTTCTATGCCCCCCACGCCATGATACGCGGTTTGCAGGTTCGACTTCACATAATTGCCATAAGGGTCTTTAATTGCCTCGTCCGGGCTAAGGACAAAACCAGTGAATAGGTTCACAATGTCCTGGTCGGACTTTGTGCTGATGATATTCTGGTCATAAACGCCTGCCGATGCCTTTAAGCGCACATGTTCCGTTATATTGTATTTCACCCCTATCCTGGGCTGGGGGGCAAATTTCTGGAGCTCCGAATAATATTGCATCCGGAAACTGGGCTCAAAAATAAATTTATCATCGAAATTATGCCGGTACATCACATAAAGCGCGGCCATTGTGCTCTGCCCGCTTTCTGTCGTGGTAATGCCCGGGGCTTCGTAATAGTTAAGCGAAGTATGCAAGCCGCTTACTTCCATCCCATATTTCAGCTCACTGTAATTAGGAAGGAAATTAGTGAAATTAATAGAGGCTTCAAAGCCGCCTATATTGCTCGATTGCGGCAGCGTATCAGTAGGTGTGCTTACCTCATTGAGGTTGATATTGTAATTGGAAAAAGCAACTTTCCCGTCTATAAGTGAAGAAGAATTACCGGGCGATAATATAAACGTTGCGCCGGCCCCTGTTGCCTGCCAGTTGTACTTGGCTATGGTAGCGAATGATGTATCACTAAGCAGGTCAGCCCTATCATTAAAGCTGAAGCCAAACAAATTGAGCTTGCTGCCGTTGCCGCCATTAAAGGTAACCTTGGCAAAGAAATCAGAGAAGCTATAAGGCAGACCGCTGCTGAAAGGCTCACCTTCCCAGCTATACAAAGATTTAGAGGTCTGGTTCAGGTAACTTGTTTTTCCCGTTACCAGGAAGGTAATGCCCGACCCGTCATCTTTTTTTGATTTGTAGATTGGCCCGTCAAGCATCACGCGGGTCATGATGGGAGAAACAGAAACAATGCCCGATATATCATTCTTATTCCCGTCTTTGGTATGCACGTCCACAATGGCTGAGGTACGGTTGCCATATTGGGCGTCAAAGCCTGCGGTGTAAACATCCACGTTGCGTATGGCTTCCGTTTCAAATACTGAGAAAAGGCCTATGGAATGGAACGGGTTATAAATGGTTACTCCGTCAAGGTAAATGCCCGTTTGCGCCGGTGAGCCCCCGCGTATGTATAATTGCCCTCCCTGGTCGCCTGTAAACACCACCCCCGGTATTACCTGTAGGTACTGTGCGACGTCTGGCTCGCCGCCCGCGCTGGGCAGTAACTTCAGTTCGCGCGGGGAAATGGTGGTTACACCGGTGCCTATCTGCGTCGTTTTTTCGGTTTTTCGGCTTGATACCTCAACTTCTTTTAGTTCGGTTTCTTTCGGGGATAAAAGTATCTTTTTACTCACGACCACGTCTGGCAACAGGTTTACGGTGATAATACTTGAATCATATCCAACGGTTGTAGTCAGCAAGGTGTAACTGCCGGCAGGCAGGGAAATAGAAAAATAACCGTTTACATCGGTCTGTACGCCGGTATTGGCATTGGTAACCCTCACATTGGTATAAATCATGGGTTCACCGGTTTTTTTATCATTCACAAATCCCTTGATTGTGCCATTATGGCCCTGCCCGATGGCCAACATAGAATACAACAACATGAAAGCAGCCGTGAGGCCTATGCTTCTCCGCATACAAAAAAAATTTAAACAGGTAAAATGAAATGAAAAAAGGGATGCCCTTTTTTAAAAGTGCGACAAAGATAGGAATAACCCAATTGCGGACAAACGTGTTTTTTTAAACTTGAAACGATTTTTTAGCTGTATTTGTTTGTCATGTCATATACAAAATATTAATTGGTTCCATGCTTTACTTTTATCAGCATAGGCGTATGTTTAAAATCCAATAAACCAACTAATTCATGGGTCAAATATTTTGCGCCTCTTCCGTTTAAGTGTGTCAAGTCATGGAATATATTTTCCTTTAAGTTTATTTCTATTGATTCTTTATAATCAAAATAACCGGCTATGGTCGTATCAAAATCATTTAATTTATTCTTATACAATGACGTGTTTTCAATTTCATCAAAAATGGGATGGAAAGGGAATTCAATCGCTATAATTTTACATTTTTTATTTATAAGCGTCCGAATCCCGTCTATATATAAATTTTTCTTATCGTCAAAGTAACTGTTCTGCGTATTAAATACAGCCTTCATCATGGAAACAGGCTCGTACCCTAAGTTTAAAGTATCTGCATTTGGGAGGAGGTTATTTTGGGTATTATACATTTCCTGGGGTACCATGTTGTTCTTTACAATAATAAATAGGTCATTTGGTGAATACCCATTCCTTGCCAATTTATATAAAGATGGTAAATCTATCGCTGAAATATTTCTGTCCTTTTCTTTTCTCCTCAACAATACAGACGTTGTAAGCTGAATAAGAACATGTGAATTTTCAGGTACGGACGCTGCAAAAACCATGAAATCGTATATGCCGGCGCCAGGTGCCGCAGCAGAATAAAATCTAAAACTGCTATTACTGTCCAGGTACTGTAAATCCACATCGTCGGACATTTGAGAATCCCCCCATATATAACACGTATTATTGTTTTTAGGTAAATTATAGTAATCATAAGCCTTGTAGATAAGCATATAAATAGCGAGCCCTATTGCAATAAACACAATAAACTTTGTAATAAGGCGCTGCATAAACTAATCTAAAATTGAAAGTAAATAAATTGACGGTTTTCATATACTCCTAAAAAAAATAAAGCAGCTATCCCCAAATAATAAAGAGCCCACCTGAGAACAATTGGTTTTTTATTGAAGGTTTCTTGCAGGCGATACCTAACTTGTATTATATGCGCAAGTTCTAAACATATAATCAAAGCAAAACAGGGTAAAATCGTATTTTTCAAACCAGGGAGATTCAGGAATCCAATTTTTTTAGTGTGGTAAATTTGTAATAATTCAAAGGGTATATTAAATATGCGTTTAACTATATAAAAGGCATCCTTTACATTTTTAGCCCTGAAAAACAGCCATGCAAAGGTAACCAAAACAAAAGTGGTGGTTACATCAATAAAATTATTAAGCCAATGTATTTTAGACAGGCCTAAGAAATTATTCAATTTCTTCCTTCCTTCCCTTGTGTATAAAGCAAAAATCAGGTAAAAACCATGAAGCGCCCCCCATATCAGAAATGTCCAGTTGGCACCGTGCCAAAAACCGCTTACCAGAAATACAAAGAATAAATTAAAATACATCCGTGGGATGGAGACCCTGTTGCCACCCAATGAAATGTATAAGTAGTCTTTAAACCAGGTGGAAAGAGATATATGCCACCGTTTCCAAAACTCTGAAACAGACCTTGAATGGTATGGTTTATTGAAATTAGTCATCAGCTTGAAGCCCATCACCCTGGCTGCGCCTATTGCTATATCCGAATAACCGGAAAAATCACAAAATATCTCGAAGGCAAAAAGGACAGTGGCAATAGCCAGTCCTATACCGGAATTGTTGTAGGGATTATTATAGAACGAATCTACCACTGGGGATAATCTGTCTGCAATCACTACTTTTTTGATCATACCCCACAGTATTAGCCGCAAACCACCGATTACATTATCATAATCAACGTAGTGCCGTTCGTGAAATTGGTGCAGCAGGTTTTGGGGACGCTCTATGGGCCCCGCGACAAGCTGCGGATAAAACATGACGTATAAAGCGTAAATACCGAAATGACGCTCAGCCTTTTGGTTTCCCCGGTACACTTCTATCGTATAACTCATGGCCTGGAATGTGTGGAAAGAAAGGCCAATAGGTAAAATGATTTTTAATAATGGGAAACGGGTTCCTGCATTGACTAAATGAAAAAATGAGTCTACATTATTTATGAAAAAATTGTAGTATTTAAAAAAAGACAGGACGCCTACGTTTGCAACAATACTCATGACCAAAAACAACTTTCTTCGCTTGCCGGCGGCATTTTCTATCATTATGCCGGCTATGTAATCAATAATTATTGTGAAGAATAGGATAAGGATATAAATGGGAATAAAATACATGTAAAATATGCAACTGGCAGCTAACAAATGAAACCAGCGGAATCTGTGGGGCAGCAGAAAATAAAGAATAGTAACAATAGGAAAAAACAGTAAAAATTCAATAGAATTGAAAAGCATGAAGCTATATTTTATTTTAAAACATTATTTTTATAAATAGTATCCATTATTCTATTAGCTATGAAGGGGCGGTAATGCGAGTATTCATAATAATTATACATATCTTGGGTAATATCGTTTATTCCCGAAAAATCATAGACATTTTCTTTGCCAAAAATTGAATACATAGTTTTTAAATCCGTCGTATCAAATTTTAACTGATTATAAAGAGGGCTGATTACAATTCGGAATACTGTATTATTTTTAACTAAAATTCGTTTTATATTTTTAAGCATTTTTTGCTGCACTAAACCGATAGTCCGATTTGAATATTTTTGAATGTTACCTCTATCATAAAAATAATACATTCTGTGGGCATAAAAACCATATTTGTTTTTTTCAATTTGCGAATCAACATTTGGAAAACTAATTTCATTTGAAATGCAATCGTAATTTGCCATAAAATATGTGAACAACCCTTTCTTTTCCATTTTAGGAGTTAATTTATGTGCGAATAAAAAATAAACATATACGCAAAAGAAATCTGATTCTGCAAAATCCTGTAGGTACCTAAGCTGGAACATTATTTTATTCTCCTTTGAAAGTTCCGGGTCTTTTTCGTCAAAATGGTCTTTCCCATTTTCAATAATACTTAATTCATCCTGGTCTAAAACAATTAATGCATTTTTTATAGCCGCCCCTTTATCTTCTAAAAATTGGAATTTTCTTTCAATGCCATATATACTTTCATTGCTCGCGTCAAAATGAAAACAACGATCTGAATTTATATGTTTTTTCCAATCATTAACCTTGTAAAACATTGATCGTGAATTCCCGAAAATATATGAATCATACTTATATACCTCATGGTGGTTTATATATGTTTCAACGGAAATAAAATCTTTATTTAAGCCCATGTACTCAGGTACATTAGTTTTATAATAACTATCATAATGGTATAAAACCTTGTATGGATCCGTCAAAAAATATACAATTATTATTAACAATAATGGAATTGTTATTAAAAATATTTTCAGAAAAAATTTTTTCATATTAAAATTGAAAATAAATAAATTGGTGTTTAGTATAAACGCCAAAAAAGTAAATCGCCGTTATACCTGAATAGTATAACAACCATCTTACCAATGTAGGCTTTTTATTGAAATTTTCATTTAAATCGTATTTAATTTGAATGACGTGTACAATCTCCAAAAACAATACCAAACCAAAGCAAGGTAAAATAGTATTAAATAGGCTTGGGAGGTTAAGGAATGCAATTTTTTTGGTTTGGTAAATTTGTAATAACTCTGACGGTATTTTAAATATGCTTTCAACAATATAAAAAGCCTCCTTCACATTTTTAGCCCGGAAAAATAACCATGCAAAGGCAACCAAAACAAAAGTTGTTGTTACATTAATAAAATTATTAATCCAATGTATTTTAGGCAGGCCTAAGAAATAATTTAATTTCTTCCTTCCTTCCCTTGTATATAACGCGAAAATCAGGTAAAACCCATGTAGCGCTCCCCATATCAGGAATGTCCAGTTGGCGCCGTGCCAAAAACCGCTTATCAGGAATACAAAGAATAAATTAAAATACATCCGCGGGACAGAGACCCTGTTGCCACCCAATGAAATATACAAATAATCTTTAAACCAGGTGGAAAGAGATATGTGCCACCGTTTCCAAAACTCTGAAACAGACCTCGAATGATATGGTTTATTGAAATTAGTCATCAGCTTGAAGCCCATCACCCTGGCTGCGCCTATTGCTATATCAGAATAGCCGGAAAAATCACAAAATATCTGGAAGGCAAAAAGGATAGTGGCAATGGCAAGCCCTATACCTGAATTGTTGTAGGGATTATTATAGAAAGAATCTACAACCGGGGACAGCCGGTCTGCAATTACTACTTTTTTAATCATCCCCCACAATATTAGCCGTAACCCGAACACGGCATTGTCATAATCAAAACTGTGTTTTTCGTGAAACTGGTGCAGCAGGTTTTGGGGTCGTTCGATTGGGCCGGCGACAAGCTGCGGGTAAAACATAACATATAACGCATATATGCCAAAATGCCGCTCCGCTTTTTGATTTCCACGATATACTTCTATGGTATAGCTCATTGCCTGGAATGTGTGGAAAGAAAGGCCAATAGGTAAAATGATATTTAATAATGGGAAGCGGGTTCCGGCATTGACTAAATGAAAAAAGAAGTCTATGTTATCTATGAAAAAATTGCAATATTTAAAAAAGGACAGTACGCCAACGTTTGCAATAATACTCATGACCAAAAACAACTTTCTTCGTTTTCCGGCAGCATTTTCTATCATTATGCCGGCTATGTAATCAATAATTATGGTGAAGAATAGTATAAAGATATAAATGGGAATAAAACACATGTAAAATATGCAGCTGGCAGCTAACAAATGAAACCAGCGAAACCTATGGGGTAGCAGGAAATAAAGGACAGTAACAATAGGAAAAAACAGTAAAAATTCAATAGAATTGAAAAGCATATTTATAACTTAATTATCATTAGCAAATATACATTTTGGGTATTAAAAACCAAAAAAACCATTGCCTATAAAATAATATCAATTGCTTAATCAGCGGTTCACTTATCAATTACTGCTATTATGTTTTGGGTAAATATGCCGGAGGGGCTTCCGGTCTCTATCATCTTCCAGAATTTCAATTGCGCAACTTTGATCTGCCACAACACAAGCCGTATATAACCAACTAAATTTTTGGGCACCGGCCCGGTAGGGTAGCATTGGCTGCTGGTAAAGCCATTGTTCAGGATTATCTGGTTGATGGAAGTAGCCGTATATGCCGTCTCATGAGTATAGTCGCCATAAAACACGCTCGTGGAATAAATGCCCTGCCCATTCGGGACTTGCATGATAAAACGCCCTCCCTCCTTTAAATTCTTATTTATCAGCGTCAAAATTTCAAACACTTCGTCTTTGGTAAAATGCTCTATCACATCTTTTGCAATAACAAGGTCATACAAGTTTTTATTTCCAATAAGATATTGCACAATATCGGCGCTTAGCAGGTTTTCAATACCCATGCTTTTCCCTTTTTCGATCTGCTCTGCAGAAAAGTCAACCCCACATGTATTTTTATATCCCGACTGTTGCAGCCAATATACCAAATTTCCGTCGCCGCATCCTATATCTAAAATTTCTGCATTTTTATTTTTAGGTAAATGTCTCCCATAAAAATAATCGAGCACAGGAAAATATGCCCTTATTTTTGAGAGCGAGTTCTCGCCATATAAATTCTTATTATGATTGCTTACATAACTATTATAAATTTTTTCTTTATATGGTTTCATTTACTTTATGCGTTTAAGCTCGTTAAGAATGACCCTTGCCCTTGCATCAAGCGAGTGGCCGGCAACAGCCCTTTTATACCCGCCCAAGCGTATTTCCTCCCGTTTTGCATCATTGCTTAGGTAATATTTTACTTTGGCAACCAATTCTTCAGGCCCGTCAAAAAATCCTGCCTCTTCATTTTCATTGTAATATAATGTTGATTCTTCATTCCGTTCGTGAAGCATAAATCCAGAAGCTCCCGGAATATGGAAAGTACGTGAAGTGATGAGGTCACCCGAAGACGAACCCGATACCTTTTCAGATAAAATGCCGAGGTTTATTTTTGAGCATTGTATTGCCATAGCATACAGGTCCCCGATAACAGGTTTTCCTTCTATAGATTTTTTTAATATTTGTGCGGTTGCCCTATCCCATTGGCCACCCCATATTTTTAAGTTTATTTCAGGTACATGCTCTTTCAAGAAAGAAAGGAATTTTTCTTTCTTTGCAGACCAGGTGCCTATAAAAGACACATCACAGCCAAAGATTGAAAAATCTTCGTTACTGATTTTTAACGGTCTGTGTATCTCTGGGTCAAACCCATGCGGTATAAAAAAAGTATTATTTATGCCATACTTCGAGGACATATCCTTTATTCCAAATGTTTTGGTAGTAAATATTTCATCATACAGGGGCAAGCAATTGGGTATGTTGGCGCCATGTGCGGTAAGACTCACATCCGGATAAAATAACACTAAGTGGCAATTATTCTTCTTTGCAAAATGCAAGGTATCGGGAAGTACAAACATCCCTTTATAAACAAATACGACCTGCGGCTGAAAAGCTGAGATTTTTTTTATAATCGCATCATTATATTCCCTTACCTGTAAAGGCCGGATTATGCGGTCTATAATTTTAACCGGTTTTTTTGTTGTTTGCAAACTAATAAAATAAAACTCATCCACAATCTCTATCATACACCCCTCCCTGCTTAGCGCACGAAACAAGCCCCCAGCATTGCTCCCTCTCCATAAAGGCCCCATAGCAAGTATTCTCATTACCTATTTGATATTTTTTTAACGATTAAGAATGATAAATAGAGAGAGGTAATAGTTATAATTACCTGTAGATCTACCCCAATGCCAATAAAACATAAAAATAGCAAATACCCGCCAAATAATATCCCTAAAATATTATATTCGGACGAGTAAAATTTTGTCGCATTCCATAATGCGGCAATAAAAGCACCTATTAATAGGCTTCCTAACACTACCCCTATCCATCCAAAATCGAGGTATAATTCACCGGGAACAGTCATATTTATTGAATTATTAATAACACCTTGTTCATTCATATAAGCCACGCCAATTTCAAGGGCAAACCATCTGCCAATTTCTATTTTTGGTTTTTCAGGCCATAGAAACCTGGGTATTAATGCTATTATCAAAGGTGCAGAGGCAGCGCCGTTATAAAACCCGTTTTTCTCTACCAGATTGACTACACAAGTTAGCTGTGCAAGGTTGGCGCTCCTGTCTAATACGGCATGGCTATTTCCTTTTTCTTCAATCGGTTCATCATTACTGTAGGATTTGGCAGCCATAGGATTTGGCATAAAGGCATAATAAAAATTAGACCTAAGTCCGCCCAATGTTTTAAAAACGCTGGCATATAATCCGAATAATATGAGAAATGGGATAATGCGGTAACTAAAAACATATTTTATATCCTTTTTACCAATGAAATAACCCATAAACAATAGCAATGTTGGCAATATCAATTGAATTCTTAAGTAAGAGGTAAATAAAGCAATATATGTCTGTGTCACAAACAGGGTCACAGCATAGCCCTGATAAGATTTTTTGCCACTTTTGGCACCTAGCTGGGAAAAAAATAATATGCCGATAAGGTTTGCTATACCTATAAATTTGGCAATTACAGATATGGTAAACAGTCTTATTTCTAAAACCTGCAATATGTTAACTGCCAATAGAATGTAGAAGATAGTTTTTAGGGTTGAACTCTTTTTAATTACTAAGTCAATCGCCGGCAAACTTTTGTTTTTGACAGATTGGTATCCAATAACAGTTAAAGTACATGATATGCACCAGATTTGGGTAGCCTTAGCTACAAATTCCGGTACTACGTAGCTATAAGACATATTTTTTGATGTTCCGATGATATCAATCAACATGTAATTGCCAATATTTACAAGTATAGCCCCTAAAATAAACAAGGAAATAGGGTTTGCAATATTTTCTTTACCATTTGTGTAAGGTAAAAAAATCAATATGCAATGTATAGTAAATAAAACAAGTATGAATTGTGCCGGTAAAACATTGGGAAGTAATAAATATAAAATAATAAAAAATATGTTTGCCATCAATTCGTCAGTTTACTTGTGCGGTCAGTGCGCATAAAGCCTAAAATTATGTATTTTTAAAGTTAATCCCAAAAAAAGAAGCAAGGGGGCCGGCTTTCTTTTTAAAATACTTGGTAACACCTGTATAATGATATTATTCCTATGATTGTGCCGATCACTATCCTAATTAATAGGTATTTATTTATTTTTATATTGCTTGCTATGTACAATAGAAAAAATGGATAGGCCTGCATTACATACCTACTGCTAAAATGTGCCGTGCTTTTTATGGTAGTAACCATAATAAGAATGCTGATTATTAAATAAAAAAGCCTCCACGTATTTTGCTCGTTTTCTATAAAATGAATCAATAAAGACACCAGGAAAATGTAGCTAGCACCAAATGCGACAGGAAAAAAAATATATGGATACAGGATGCGTACTGATTGCGGGATAAGGTTAGAAGTTACGACGCCATTCATTGGGGTATAACTTAACTTAAAAAAAAAGGCGTTTATAATAAAAGATAAAATGATAACAATAACTCCAATAAAATAATGAATTCTTTTTATGTTAAATAATCCCGGGTATATAATGATGGTGGTTATAGCAAAGTACAAAAACCCTAAACATAAAAAAGTCAGATTAAACCCAGACTGTAAACTTTGCAGGTCCGGCGGCACTAACCCTTTCCATGCATAAAAAAGAATGGCAGGAAATATCATCGACGATAATATAAAGATTGAAACGTTGTTTTTTCTATGTGGCAAACTATATAACATAAATGCAGCGGGTAATACCATGAGGAAAGGGCTCCTGCCAATAATGGCTGTTCCCGCTGATAAACCTGCTAACGCTGATAAGGCGAACGAAAATTTTGTATGTGTTGCTAATGCTTTTCGTAATAATAGTACTGATAATAAACAAAAAAACAGAGAAGGCCATTCGGTCATTGCCATGCCCGATATACTCCACGTCATAGGAATTCCCACAATCAGCAATGGAACAAGAATCGCATTTTTTTCCTGATCCATGCGCGCCAACAATTGCAATAAATATAGATTACCCAAAAGGAAGAAATAATTGATAACCCTCATGCTTTTGGGCGTCAATGGAATAATATGGCCTATGGAATAATATATATACTGATATAAAGGCCCCGGCGACTGGCCCGTCATGTTTCTAAGGAACGCAAAAGAAAATCCATACTGCTCCAATGTTTTGATATTCGGTATAAAAAACCGCTCATCAAAAACCATTTTATCGGGGGAAAAGATAATAACACACAGCAGGAGAATTAAAGCAAATATAATATACAGATATATGGTTGACTTTATACTTTTTATGTTCATAAAATAAGAATACCTTACCATTTAAATACAATAAAAAAACTCCTAAAACTCGCTGTGAATCATTAATATATTAATAATAGCTGATGAGGTAGAAAATTTCCACTATGGGTTTAATCTTATCTTTCATGTCTGTATTATCTATATCAACCACGGTACCTGTTGCATTAAGTTTAGCGTGTACCATCACCTCATACGAGCTTTTTGTATCTATCAGGTCATTTTCCATTAAATGCCTGAATTCATTTGCACTGCAAAAATAATCTGTAGTTTTAATTTTTTTTATTTTTTGAAGATAAGCATTGAATATATTTTTATACACCTTCTTTATATAGCTTATATTGCCAATATTTTTTGATAATCTCATTTTTTTAATGCCAAATTCTTTTGCCGCTTCTATATATACGCCCGCTATACCAAATTCGGTGTGCACATGATGGTGGGAATCCAAGTGCGTGGGATGCACATTGTGCTTTATTAGTTTAGAAATCTGTGCTTTAATTTCAGTATATATAGCAATTTTCTCATTCCCGCTAAGGAAAAAAATAGGCTTTTTCCGGTCATAAATGAAATAACCTTCATTATTACAAAACCGGGGACATTTTTTTATTGAATCCGTCAAAGGCTGCCCCTCTGTCAGGTTCATGTGCAGCCCAATTTTATTTTTAAGGATAGCATTTGTATCCGCATAATTTATCGCACCCTCAAACCCCGGCATATTAGCCATTAAGGTAGTGCTGGAAATCAAACCGCTTTCAAAACAACCAACAATGGCTTGGTTAACACTATTGCTTATTCCAAAATCATCCGAATTGATTATTAATTTAAATTTATCTTTCATTTACTGAAACTATATCATTTTTAAGTTTATTTTCCCTGACATTTAACCGCAACAGGAAAGAATTTGTGCCAATTTCTTCTTTTTCAAAACTAATATCTTCAAACACGGATAAGATAGGGGAATTGCGGCTTGTCTTTATATATTCGGCTATTAAATATTTTTTCCCTTCAATACTCATTTTTTGTGAAAGCCAGGTAATAAATGCATGTTCTACCATTTTTTGGGCAACCCTACACGATATTACGAAATCATGTATTTTATAAAAATCATCCCCGGGTTCAATGATCGAAAAACCAACAATACCATAAGAACCAAATTTATCAAAACATTCAAATGCGTATTTCAAGTATTTTCCATCACCAACTATTTTGTCGAAACTCTCCTGGTCATATTTCCTGGATGACAGGTTTAGTTGGTTGGTTCGTTGTATTAACTCAAAACATCTTTTGGTCTCACTGTCCCCTTTTGGCGTAAAAATGGAAAGATTTATATTACAGCTTTTTAAAAATGAAACATAATCACCCGAAAAACTTTCTTCAATTTGGTTTCTTTTTTGTTCAACTAAGTAATACGACCTCCTCTTTTTACTTTCTTCTGTAACCGGCACATCAAATTCAGCATAATTCAGCAAATCCTTAATCTCAGTATCTTCATAAACCCTTACTTGTGGCAATGCAGATTTTATCTCTTGCCTTTCAAATTTGGAATCGTCAATAATCCCAAAAGTATCAATATTAATATCAAACAATCCGGCTATTTTTTTTAAATTTTCACTTTTTTGGCCCCAGTTTATTGCAGGGTATAAAAAATATTCGCTTAATCCTGTTGATTCGAGGTATGGCCAAACCTCCTCATAGTTATTTTTACTCACAATGGTCTGCAGTATTCCTTTCTCATCCAGCTTCTTAATCAGGGTTACCGCTTCGGTATTTATGGTTAGTTCAGACCGTTTATTTTCTATGAAGACACCCTTCCATAAAGTATTGTCCAGATCCCATGCTATACATTTAACCTTGGCTGCAGGTTTAGGAGGCTCTTGCTGCTCAATTGGCTGTGTTTTGTATTTTACAAAATCAAGCCAAGTAAACACTAATCTTACTTCAAGGTCATTTTCTGGGTATATCGTCAATTTACCGGAAGGGGCACCTTTTACAAAATTAAAGTCTTTCACAGGTATTTTGGCTAGGTTATGCCCCGGCGAAATTTTTATAGAATTGCGGTAACTATTTTCATGGTCTTTACATTCAATAATGAGCCTGAATTCTTTTTCTTCAAATGAATAACATTCGATTAAAAAATCATCGCATGTCCGGTCTGTATTTATTTTAAGGCTATTAATTATTTTGATCCGGTAAAGATTTAATGCGCCATTTAATTTCCTTTTTTTGTCAATGGGCGACAAGAGATCAGCAACCCAATTTATTGTTTTTACCAACCCATAATTTAGATTGTCGGCATTTTTAATTTGTCTCGGGGTTAGGTTGATATTACTTAATTGGGTTTCAAGCTTTCCCCATTTCCTAAACCGCATATCTGCTCCAAAAGAATGTAAGCCGGTAAATCGTTTATTGCGGTAAATTCCATAAAAAACATTCCTGCATTTAAGGTCTTTCCGGGCAAGGTATAAGGGGCAGGTCAAATAACATAAAGGGGGAGCGCATTCATGGCAATGTTCCAGCCAGTTAATAAGGAGCACGCCAGTTATATTATCTTTATCAACTTTAGATTCAAAATCCGGGATTTTATATTTATTGCTTTCAGTTTTAAATATCTTATTATCAAACCATTCATATTGATACATAATCCTTTTATTAATGTACTAATTCTCAATGTTGTACTTTTCCATCCAGATATTTAATGACAGGCATTTCCATATCGCAAGTGCATCTTCCATATTCATGTTATTTAATTCAAATTTGTTCAACAATTCATGATTATATGATTTATTCAATACCTTGGTGATTGCTAACTGCTCCTTTACCCATGCCTTATCTTTCTTAAGGGCGGATATTAATGGCGTATAAAATCCGATTTTGTCAGTCCTGTTATATATAATATCTGGTATATACTCTTTGCAGGTTTCTCTTAATATATATTTTCTTAAGCCATTTTTTAAAAATTCATCTGGCCTTATCCGGGCAACATATTCCGCAATCCTGTGGTCGAGGAAGGGCATCCGCCCTTCTATGCTGTAAGCCATGGCATTCCTGTCATCATAATGTACTAAATGGGGTATATGCACCCCGTACATAGATTCCCGCCATACATTATTGGTAGTATTATATTTATATATGTTGATAATGTCGTTGTTTACTTGTTTTAATAGCACAGGTTCCAAAATACCCCGTCTTTTAATGCGGGACTTAGTCCTTAAATTATAGGCAAGGCTGGGAAAAATATATCCCAGCAGCGTTTTTAATAAATATTTATTTCCTAATTTTAATAAAGTTAAATTATCATAAGCCTTATGCAATTGCATGGAGCTCAATTGTTTGGATAAAATAATCCGGAGCATATTATTGTACCCAAAAAATAACTCATCAGCTCCCTGCCCGTTCAAGATTACTTTTATATTAGCATTAGCTGCCATTTCCATTAAAAACCCATGTGCAATAATAGATGGATCCCCAAAAGGCTCTTCCTGGATTTCTATATACTTATTCAAATTATCTTTAATGGTAAGCCCTTTTAAATTTTTCCGGTGGACAATAAAATTGTTTTTATTAAACTTATTGATTATGGCATCTACGTATATTGTTTCATCATATTTACTATTAAGAGACTGCGCAGTAAATATATGTATGTCCTTGTCATAATAAGTAGCCAAAATACCTGCTATAATAGATGAATCTACACCTCCGGATAAGGTTATCCCTATGGGTACATCCGAAAGTGTTTGGGATAAAACTGCTTCTACTATGCAATCATGCAAGCCCTTTTGCACACTTTTGTCAAATGGAATCTTATCCTTTTCATTAATATCGGGTAGTTCCCAGAATTTTATACCCTCTATACTATTTTGCCCATGGCCTAACCAGCAATAGCTCCCTTCCGGGAAATGGTGGATATACTTAAAGAAAGTATGCACGCCTAAATGCCCATAGTTGCCTAAAGCCATATATTCAACTAATGCGGTAGCATCATATGCCGGGTGTTCGTTTTCTAATAATAATGGTTTTATTTCGCTCGAAAATAACCAAGAATTGCCATTGCGCCTTACATATAATGGCTTTTGGCCAAATCGGCTGCGGCTTATAAATATTTTCTTTTCTTCCTTGTCGTAAATAATTAAAGCCCACATCCCAACCATATCAGCAAGCATTTTTTCCTTTTGTACCCGGAAAAGCTCGATGATTGTTTCCGTATCAGAATGCCCCCTGAAAACATGTTTCTGCAAATACTTTTTCCTTAGTTCAAGATGGTTGTAAATTTCACCATTATAAGCAATGACATACCTGCCGCAAGATGAAACCATTGGCTGGTGCCCTAATGCGGATAATTCCAGGATAGATAACCTTGTATGTGCTAAAGTAACATTATCATCATTATATATTCCATTATCATCCGGGCCTCTATGTTGCAATAAAGACCTGGCATTATTGCCAAACTTTAGTCCGTCATCTTTATTATTGCCAAAATAACATGCTATTCCACACATACGAATTATAAAAAGAGATTGCGAATTTAAGCTGTTTTTTTATAAAATATTGGTAATCAGTGATGGGTGAAAATATATTATTATTAAATATTTATGCTTTGCTACATAATTTTACATCCCAAAAACTATAATAATTTTTCATATTGGTTATATAGGCCATTTGCCCTGATAATAGTGCCTTCGCAATTAGTCATATTAAACATATATGAATAATCATTGTTGTTAACGGCTGCTAAAAAAGCTTTTTTTTGATATTCTAAATCATTAATTAATATTTTCGGGTGTTTCCATTCATTAAGCAGCGAATTAAAACCGCCAATATCATCCCCGATTACCCATATAGGCTTATTATAGCTGCAGAACTCATAAAATTTAGACGGTATCCCGATTTTATTTTTAGACCAAGGAATGACTAAAGTGCAATTACAATTATAAATATACTCATTCATCTGTATTGCATCTAACCAGCCTAAGTGTATGGCAACCTTTTCTCCCAATTTTTCTTTAAAAGGAATATAAGAAGTCTGGTTGCCTGCTATAAGGATATTTATTTTAATATTAATTGAATTTGCATATTCAACCAGCTTCTTCAGTTTGTCCAGTGATTGTATTTTAGGGGAAAGGGATCCCCCGTAGAAAACATTAAAAGCGTTTCCATAATGTTTTTTGAATTCAGTATCAAAATTTGAGTCTATTTTTACATTATCCGTAGGTACGGCATGTCTGATAGTAGCTATGCTCCTGTTAATTTCTTTCCCATCATTTTCTGCCCATTCCGGTGAAACCTGCACAATAGACTTCGCAGTTTTTAAGACATTTTTAATCCATAATTTGCAAAAAAACCGGGACATTCTTGAGATGCCCTGGTAAATGGGGTCTTGCAAATCTGCAATCCAAGGTATGCCCAGTTTCTTTGAGAAATATTTCCCCAAATATAAAGTAACCCTGGGTGTGTAAAATGAAATTATATAATCCGGGTTTACGTCTATACCGAATTTATCGAAATTCGCAATTACTTCGTTGGCCCAGTAGTAGCTGCGGTCACCAAAAAAAGTAATGTAATATAAGGTCTCAAATTTCCGGACAAATACTATTTTATTAAAATCCTCTATGTCTCTTTCTAATTTTACGGCAATACGTGTTAGGCCATCTTTTTCCTGGCTTTTTAAAAAAGGGTTTCCATTACATTCATTACGGTGGTCTTTATGAATTACAATTACTTCCCAACCATTCAAATTAAATGATTCGGCAACTTGGCTTACCCTCCTTGAAAGCGCTGACCCGCGATCTGAATGATAACCATGATATTCCCAAGCAAATATTAACAGGCGCTTCCTCACTAATTTATTTTGAGAGATTTATAATTATAAAATATCAAAATACATTTTGCGATATGTATTTTTGTATTTTGTTTGTTAAAATGGAAAATCAAATTTACGGCTATTCCTGATAATTCCTAATCACTAACTTTAATATTGCTATTTAAAAATTGGATTACCGGTTTTAGTTGTTGTTGCATGCAAAAATAGTCTTTTACAAACATTTTAATCTTGCCCTTCCAGCCACTTTCATTTACCGCCCTCAATGCATCTGCTATTGCCTTACTAATATCCTCTTTTGTTGGCGTTTCCGCTAACGAAGCAATCCCTTGCATCTCAAATGGTTTCATGTATTCACTCATTAACCCCAAGATATAAAGGCTTTTATTGGCATATTCGCCTACCTTGTTTGGAGCAATCATATACGATTCCACGTTGTTAGCTTTTTCTTTTGATATACATACCCCAATATGTGCATTTGATTGGAGCGCCAGCATTTGGTGACGTGTCAGATATGGGAAAAGCATTATCCTTTTCGCAGACCAGCAATCTCTTACAAAGTTTAGTATTTCATTGCAATAATTATTATCCTTGATGCCAGTTATTATTAATGCGCTTTGTTCTTCATTTACCATATTAAATGCTTGGGCCAGTTCAAGGATACATTGGTCTGCATTTACGGCGCCCGTATAAAGTATTATTTTTTTATCTAAAAAGTCGGCAGGAACTATTTCTTTAAATGCGCCCAAAGTATCCTCTTCCGGTTTATCTGATAAATAAGATGTATTAAGTATGGTATATGGCATAAAACCCAAGTGGCACCTGCCTGCCAGCCACGCCGAACGCTGTGCAGACGGCGTGGCCACAAGGTCTGCTTTTGAAATATGGCGGAATGTTAATAAATTTCTGTAATGCGACAATGGTGAGGTTACAAATTTTGACAAAATAAAATCAGCAATTTCAAGGGCAACATAAATTAGTTTGGACTTTTTTTTGATTTTTAAGCCGCAAAGAAAGGAAAATGGACAAACGGTTATAATAGTTAGTGTCTCATCATTTACAAGTTGTTGTGCTCTTTTTATATATTTGTTCCTGAGCGACAACCTTTGCGACATGCTTATGTCATAATGCTTGCCCATCGTTTCCAATTCAATACCACCCCCCAGGTCATACTCAGCGGGAACATACGAATCAAAGGTAAGGATATGTATTTTATATCCTAAATCTCTTAATACCTGCGCATACGCATATACCGGGGGAAGAAAATCAGGGTGGACCAAGGTTAATAAAAGTAGATTTTTTTTCATGGGCCTGGGTTCAAAAATTTCATTGTTTCTTCCGCTGCAAATCTATTATATTCGCGTCATATCACCAATTGATGCGACACTCATACCTTTTGCTCCTTTTATTATTGGTAGCTTTGCCGTCATGCCATACGCGCCGCAAGGCTCAAAGAAGACGGGAAGCGGAACAGGAAGCAAATAATCCGCGGCGCAGCAGGGGCAGCGATTATAAATATACAACCCCGGAGTATATAGAAACCTACAAATACTTAGCCGTCCGGGAGATGCATAAATATGGGATTCCGGCCAGCATCATACTTGCACAGGCTATCCTGGAATCCAATAATGGCAACAGCGACCTGGCACGGTATGCCAACAACCACTTCGGCGTAAAATCAACCAAGGACTGGTATGGCGATACTTACTATAAACGCACCGACGAAGACAATTCCATATTCCGTAAATATGCCTCTGTGGAAGATTCTTACAAAGACCATTCTGAATTCCTGTCATCCCGCCCCCGTTATGCAGATTTGTTCCGGCTCCGGAGCAATGATTATAAAGGATGGGCGTATGGCCTGAAAAAGGCAGGCTACGCCACCAATCCAAAATACCCGGAACTGCTCATTAACCTTGTTGAAAAGTATGAATTATGGAGGTATGACTAAGCTGCATTATCTTTGGTTGCGTTTTTATTGTTTGTTTCCTTGGAAATCATTTTTTTGAATTTTTACGATGAATATAACTAAACTATTAATAGCCAACCGCGGCGAGATAGCGATACGCATATCACGCGCGGCAACCGAGCTGAACATACCGACCGTAGCTATTTACACCTATGAAGACCGTTATTCCCTGCACCGGTACAAGGCCGATGAAGCCTACCAGGTGGGCGCGGATAATGACCCGCTAAAGCCATACTTAGATATGGACGAAATCATAGAAGTTGCCGTCAGCAGCGGCGCAAATGCCATACATCCCGGTTATGGCTTTTTGTCGGAGAATGCCGTGTTCGCGCGCAAATGTGCCGAAAGCAATATCATATTCATAGGCCCCAGGCCCGAAGCCATGGCAGCGCTGGGCGATAAGGTAACCGCCAAGGAAGTGGCCCGCAAAGCCGGTATCCCCATCATAGAAAGCAACTTAATCCCGTTAGAGAATATTGAGGATGCGCTGGGCGAAGCACAAAGGATAGGTTACCCCCTCATGCTCAAAGCCGCTTCCGGCGGCGGCGGGCGCGGTATGCGGGTAGTAAGGGGCGAGGATGAGTTAAAGAGGTCTTTCCCAGAAGCCCGGAGCGAGGCTAAAAACGCTTTTGGCGATGATACCGTGTTCCTTGAGAAATTTGTGGACCGACCCAAGCACATAGAAGTGCAGATAGCCGCAGACAGTTATGGCAACATCGTGCACCTCTATGAGCGCGACTGCTCCGTGCAGCGCCGTTTCCAGAAGGTAGTGGAGGTAGCGCCTTCATTATTGCAAAAAGAGACCTTAGATAAGTTATATGGTTATGCCCTGAAAATAGCCGCGGCCGTAAATTATAACAACCTTGGCACTGTAGAATTTCTGGTGGATGAAAAGGATAACATTTATTTCATAGAGGTAAACCCGCGCATACAGGTAGAGCACACGGTTACGGAAATGATAACGGGGGTTGACCTCATCAAGACCCAGATATTTATTGCCTCAGGCCGCCGTTTATCAGACCCGGAAATAGGCCTCGGCGACCAGAAAACGATACCAAAAACAGGCTTCGCGATGCAGTGCCGCATCACCACCGAAGACCCTGCCAACAACTTTAAGCCTGACTATGGCACATTGGTTACCTACCGCAATGCCACGGGTTTTGGTGTGCGGCTCGATGAGGGCAGCACCTATCCCGGTATGAAGATCAGCCCCTTCTTCGACTCCATGCTGGTGAAAGTAAGCACCTCCGGCAACACACTGAAAGACGCTTCCCTGAAGATGCACCGCGCCCTGCGGGAGTTCCGTATCCGGGGGGTAAAGAACAACATACAATTTCTCGAAAACCTCATCAGGAACGAGGACTTTATCCGTGGCAGGGCTACGGTTAATTTCATACAGGAGCATCCGGAATTATTTACCTACACCCTGCGCCAGGACAGGGGCACGCGTATGCTCAATTACCTTGCCGAGATAACGCTTAATGGTAACCCGGACGTTAAAATAATGGACAAAGCCAAAGTTTTTGAGAAGCCGCTTGTGCCGGAAGTAAACACCCACGTGCCTTACCCGGCAGGTACTAAAAACCTGCTCACACAATTAGGTCCTGACCAGTTCAGCCAATGGCTCAAGAACGAAAAAAAGATACACTATACCGATACCACCATGCGTGACGCACACCAGAGCCTGCTGGCTACCCGTATGCGCACTCGGGATATGCTGAAGGTGGCTAAGAGCTTTGCCATCTCATTCCCGCAGACATTCAGTATGGAGGTATGGGGCGGCGCTACGTTCGATGTATGTATGCGCTTCCTCAATGAAGACCCGTGGCGCAGGCTCGAAGCCCTGCGCGCAGCCATACCAAACGTGCTGCTACAGATGCTCATACGTGGCTGCAATGGGGTGGGCTACGCCGCATACCCGGACAACCTCATTGAAAAATTTGTAGAGAAGTCATGGGAAAAAGGCGTGGATATTTTCCGCATTTTCGACTCACTCAACTGGATGCCCAATATAGCGCCTTGCATAGACATGGTGCGCAAACGCACCGGCGGACTTGCCGAAGGTGCACTGTGCTATACCGGCGACATACTCGACCCCAGCCGCACCAAATACTCCCTTGAATATTACCTGCGGCTGGCCAAAGACCTAGAGAACGCAGGTGCACACATACTCGCCATAAAAGACATGAGTGGCCTGCTGAAACCCTACGCCGCCAAAGTGCTGGTAGAGGCGCTTAAAGATACCGTAAAGATACCGATACACTTACATACCCACGACACATCTTCCCTGCAACCCGCCACTTACCTGATGGCCATAGATGCCGGGGTGGACGTAGTGGACTGCGCCCTGGGCGCGCTTTCTGGCCTTACCTCGCAGCCTAACTTTAATGCCATTGTAGAGATGATGAGGTTTCACGAGCGCGAGAACAGCTACGATATAAAACTGCTCAACCAGTTCAGCAACTACTGGGAGGGTGTGCGCGAATATTACTACCCGTTTGAATCCGGGCTTAAAGCCAGCGCGGCGGAAGTGTTCCAGCACGAGATACCGGGCGGCCAATACAGCAACCTGAAACCGCAGGCAATAGCCCTTGGCCTCGGCGATAAATTTGAGCAGATAAAAGAAACCTACGCTACTGTCAACGACATGTTTGGCGACATTGTAAAAGTAACGCCAAGCTCTAAGGTAGTGGGCGACATGGCACAATTTATGGTCGCGAATGGCCTGTCGGCAGCCGATGTGTATGAAAAGGGCGAAACCATTTCGTTCCCGGAATCCGTGCAGCAGTTCTTTATGGGCGAAATAGGCCAGCCCGAAGGCGGCTTCCCGGAAGCCTTGCAACGCATAGTGCTCAAGGACAGGAAACCATTTACAGACAGGCCCAATATACACCTGCCACCGGTTGACTTCGACCAGGAACTGGCCGTCTTCTTAGAGAAATTCGGTGCGGACCTAAGTATTACCGATTTCCTTTCCTACAAATTTTACCCCAAGGTATTTGAAGAATACATCCGCTTTTACCGCGAGTATGGCGATGTATCCGTAGTGCCCACGCCGCTATTTTTATATGGCATGTCTATGGGGCAGGACACTACCATTGAAATAGGGAAGGGTAAAACCCTCCTCATACGCCTGCTGAGTGTAGGCCCAGTGGACGATAAAGGCTGCCGCACGGTATTCTTCAAGCTCAACGGGCAGACCCGCAACGTGGAAGTGCGCGACAAATCCGTAAAAGTGGACCGCAAAGAAAACAAGAAAACCGACAAGGGCAACGACAAGCAGATAGGCGCGCCATTGCAGGGCATGTTGTCTAAGCTATTGGTAAAAAAAGGCGACCCCGTAAAGAAAAACCAGCAGCTATTCATCATCGAAGCCATGAAAATGGAAACCATTATCACCGCCCCTTTTGATACCGCCATCAGCCATATAGAGTTAGCAGCCGGGACATTGGTAAATACCAATGATTTGATACTGGAGTTAGCTAACCCCCACCCCTCCCGATGAAAATCGGGATAAATTCCGGGGCTTTCCCTCATTTTGAAATATTCTTTCTGGTTGGGAATTGCGGGATTTTGTGTTGGTAACTTTTGTCTGTCCCGGCGCGAAGACCCCGACCCTAAAGGGTGACATGTTATCTGAACATAATGTGTTCGTATCCGCGTTTTATGCTTGCATCCATTTTGCGGGATTACTTCCGGTTTTTTCCGGAACCGGAAGTAGGCGGAAATGGGTTGTATTGCTTTACTGGTAAGGGTTTCATAAGATTTTTGGTTTAAAATTGCGGTTGGGAATTGCGGGTTTTTATGTTGGTAAGTTTTTAAGTAGAAAGTCAAAAGTAGAAAGTAGAAAGCCGGAGTAGATTCGATAGGTTATAGCGGAGATGGCGGACTTGCAATTGAGGCAACATTAAATCAGGTACAAGGCTTAGCGGTAGATGGAATAGGTAATGTGTATATAGCAGATACCTACAACCAGCGCATCCGTAAAGTAAATACTGGTGGAATTATAAGCACAATTGCGGGAAATGGTTCTTGTTGTGGTTATAATGGAGGCGGTAACAGCGGAGATGGAGGAGCAGCTACTGCTGCTGAATTATGGCGACCATATGGCGTAGCAGTAGATGCAACTGGCAATATATATATTGCCGATACTTGGGATAGCCGTATTCGTATAATAAACTCATCAGGGATTATTAGCACATATGCAGGTAATGGCATTGGTGATACTTCACTTTCCTCTCCTTATGGCGGTTATAGTGGTGATGATGGAGCGGCAACTGCGGCTCAATTAAATTGGCCATATAATATAAAAGTTGACAGCGGAGGAAATGTGTTTATTGCTGATACTTACAACAATCGTATCCGTTTGATAAACTCATCAGGAATTATTAGCACAATTGCAGGTAATGGAACAAAAGGGTATGATGGAGATGGAGGAGAAGCCACTGCATCTGAATTATCATTACCCTACGGGATAACAGTAGATGGAAGCGGAAATGTATATATTGTCGATGCAGGTAATGAACGCATACGTAAAGTAACCAAGTAATAGACCCGTTGTTCCCGATTCCGTTAGGGACATCGGGAACTGCAAATAAAACTCCTTCTGTGAAGGCATTTGCCTTGGCCATACCCAATCAAAGCTCCATTCCTCCAAATTGCAATCCCATAACA
>Ga0206854_1071_pt1 | contig 29044 bp, 25 predicted proteins | sample Alteio_BWOrgCont_50_FD_152870 | JGI IMG/M metagenome (GOLD analysis project Ga0206854, IMG submission 152870) | Enriched cells from forest soil in Barre Woods Harvard Forest LTER site, Petersham, Massachusetts, United States -... | ecosystem: Environmental > Terrestrial > Soil > Temperate forest >...
TTGCATTTTTGGTAAAAAGGTTACGCCCAACGAACACGCCATAGTAAACGAGTTTGCCTTGCTTGATAATTTTTATGTAGATGCCGAAGTAAGCGCCGACGGCCATAACTGGAGCATGGCAGCTTATGCTACCGATTTTATTGAAAAAACATGGCCCACCAGCTACGGCGGCCGTGGCGGTAATTACGACAGTGAGGGTACCCGCAAAATTGGCGACCCTAAAAACGGCTACATTTGGGATTATTGCAAACGTGCAGGAATAAGCTACCGCACTTACGGCGAATTTGCAGAGAACGGCAAAGCCAACATCAAATCGCTGGAAGGTCATTTATGCCCGCAATCGCCTGGTTTTGATCTTAATATTACAGATATTAGTCGTGAACAAGTTTGGGCGCGCGATTTTGACTCTTTATTGAAAATAAACCAGGTACCGCAATTTAATTCTATCCGTTTGGGTAACGATCATACCAGCGGACAAAAGAAAGGCACCATATCGCCCATTGCCGCTGTTGCCGATAATGACCAGGGCGTAGGTGCAATGCTGGAACATTTATCGCAAAGCCCTATCTGGAAAGAATCTGTTGTGTTTGTATTGGAAGATGACGCCCAAAATGGACCTGACCATATCGATGCGCACCGCTCGCCGGTATATGTTGCCGGGCCTTATGTGAAACGTAATGCGGTGGTACATGGTATGTACTCCACATCGGGCGTGTTACGTACCATGGAGTTGATATTAGGTCTGCCGCCTATGAGCCAATATGATGCAGGTGCCATGCCATTATTTGATTGCTTTACCAGTAAACCCGATGTAACACCATACACTTTAAAACCCGCTATGGTTAATTTAAATGAACGCAACGTGGCGGTAAATCAAAGCAGTAAACGGTCATCCTTATTTAATTTTGCTGAAGAAGATAAGGTGCCCGACCTTGAGCTGAACGATGTAATATGGAAATATGTAAAAGGCGAAAATGCAGTTATGCCTGCGCCAAAACGTAGCGCGTTTGTGATATTGGAGAAAAAGAAGAAGGATGATGATGACTAAGAGTAGGTGAATGATTAAGTAGGTAGATTTAAAAAGATTGTGCAATTCCCTCCTAATGGAGGGAATTTGTTGTATAACAAAACCAGTTTAATTTATAATTGTTAACTTCATCAACACAATTATAGTGAACTGACCAATAGCCAAACTAATGACCATTATTGAGAACGACTTTTACAAAGTAGCAATTCGTACCCAGGGAGCAGAGCTTACTTCTTTTATTAACAAAGCCACAGGTGTTGAGCATTTATGGCAGGCCGATGCTAGTATTTGGCCGTGGCATGCACCTAACCTGTTCCCCATTGTTGGTGCGCTTAATAAAGGCGAGTTACTGGTTGACGGTAAACAGTACCCGATGGAAAGACATGGTTTTAACCGTCATAGCGAATTACTGGTGTTATCGGCTGATGCGCAGTCGGCAAAGTTCTCGTTGCCTTATTGCGAAAAAACGCTGGCCGTTTATCCTTATAAATTTGATTTCCAGGTGCATTATGATTTGATTGATAACGCGCTGCGGGTAACTTATAAGGTGATCAATTTGGATAAAAAAGATATTTACTTTTCTGTTGGCGGCCACCCGGGCTTTAATGTTCCCTTTAATAAAGGTGAGCAATACGAAGATTATTACCTGGAGTTTGAAACCGAGGAAAAACTGCATACCCATTTAATAAATGCCGATGGTTTATTTACCGGCGAAAGCAAACCGGCGACCATGAAGGGCAATAAACTATTTTTAACCCGCGACCTGTTTGCCAATGACGCGCTGGTTTTTAAAAATATGCAATCGCGTATGATCACCATAAAAAGCACAAAACATGATCAGTCGCTATCGGTAGAGTTCCCACATTTTAACTATGTGGGAGTTTGGGCCAAACCGGGCGCAGATTTTGTATGTATTGAGCCTTGGTTGGGCTGTGCCGATACCGCAGGCAAGGAGGTTGACATCAGCCAAAAAGAAGGGATGCAAAGGTTACGGGTTGGGCATGTTTTTGAGGCTGCGTTTTTTATAAGTATGTAGATAGGTTCCACATGGGCTTCTGCGAGAGATCCTGTGGAGACGAAAAAGCCACTCTTTACTGTTTTATTTGCCAGCCATACAATCGCAAAGCCATATTAGGCGCTCGTTATAAACGAGCGCAAGTTCTTTTGTTAATTTTTTAATGCCAACTCATTCATATTACGGTTAGGTGGGTCGACATTTAGCAGGTGTTTAACAAAGAAATCGCGCTTTTTTGCCCGGCCATAAGGGCCGCCATCGGTATGGTCTGATCCGCCGATGATGATCAGGTCGAAATCTTTATTTGCCTTTTTCAGTGCATCGGCTAAACGGTAGGTTGATTCTGGCGGTACGTTGGTGTCTGCCTCGCCAACTATCAATAACAGGTTGCCTTGCAATTTGGCTGCATTAGTGATATTGGATTGTTCATCATAATGCGGGCCAACAGGGTAGCCCATCCATTGCTCGTTCCACCATTGTTTATCTATGCGGTTATCATGGCAACCACATGCAGAAACAGCCGCCTTATAAAACTCTGGATGGAACAACATTGCCCCGGTAGAGTTTTGCCCACCTGCTGATGTGCCATAAATGCCTACACGGTCAATGTCGGCCTGCGGATATTTTTTTGCCATGGCCTTTATCCATAAAATACGGTCTGGCAGGCCTGCGTCGGCAATGTTATGCCAGCAAACATCGTGAAAGGCTTTAGAACGATTATCGGTACCCATGCCGTCTATTTGTACCACTATAAAACCCAATTCGGCCATGCTTTGCATTTCGCCGTAAGGCAGAAAATCTTTCGGCACAAAAGAGTCCTGCGGACCAGCATAAATATTTTCAATTACCGGGTATTTTTTTGTTGGATCCATGTGGCTGGGGCGGCATATTACGCCCCAAATATCTGTTTTGCCATCGCGGGCTTTGGCTACAAATACTTCAGGCAGTTTTACACCAGTGGCTATTAACGCTTTGGTGTCGGGATGCTCCAGGTCCATCACTTTTTTGCCGGTGACCGTTTCTTTTAACTGGATAACCGGGGCCACATTAATCTGTGAATAAGTATCCTGGTAATAAGTAGCATCGGGTGAATAAACCACTGCATGGTTGCCTTTCTCGGGTGTAAGGTCGAAAAGGTTCTTACCATCAAAATCAATGCGATAATAATGTACAAAATAAGGGTCCTCGGTTGAGTTTTTGCCGCTTCCTTTGAACCATATTTGCCTTTTCTTTTGGTCGACGCTGTCAATATCGCGGGCCACCCAATCACCTGCGGTTACCAGTTTTTCTTCACCTGTTAATTCGTTCACCAGGTAAATATGGCGCCAGCCGTCCTTGTCGGTTATCCATACGATCTCGTGGGTTTGTGGCAGGTATTTGGTGTAAATGCGCTGATCGAATATGAAGGTGTTAGTCTTTTGATCAATAATATTGCGGATCTTTCCGTTGGTAACATCTACTTCAATCACCCGGAAACGTTGGTGCCCGCGGTCGGATCGCTCATAAGTAAAATATCGTGGATTGCCCATTTGCCAATGTAGGGCGGGTACATTTTCTGATGTTTCTACATCAACCTTTATTTGTGTTTTGGTAGCTACATTAAACACGTTCATTTGGTAAGTGGTATTCTCGTCGCCTGGCTGCGCGTAGGGGTGTGATTTAAGCTGCCCGCGTGTGGTACCGCTAACATCGGCCAGTATATAATATACTTCCCTTACTTTTTTAGGGTCGGACAAGAAAGCGATAATGTTCTTACTATCCGGCGACCATGAATAACGTGTATATGCTTTTTCAATCGTTCCATCGGCAGATAATTGCACCGGCTGTCCACCACTTGCCGGTCTGACAAACACGTTGCCGTTATGGATATTGGCTATCCATTGTTTATCGGGCGATACAGAATCGGTACGGAACCTGCGCTGTTGTACTACTGCTTTTTCGGCAGGAATAGTTGTTTTGGTAAGCTGATAAGTTTGCAGGTCGCAGGTGTACCAATCGGCGCCGGTTTTTAGCGTCACTTGTTTATTGCCATTGCTGAAAACCATATCGGTAACGGGAAGTTTCGTTGCTAACTCTGTGTGGTTGGTTACTTTGCTTAAGGCTTCAGCCATGCGGGCGTGGTCAAAGGCTTTTTGTTTGGCTTTGGTGCCTGCATCCACCAAATAAAACTCATACCCTCGATTTTGCAATGGGGCACGGTACCAAAACTCTTTGCCGTCTTTTTGCCAATTAGGTTTTACGGTGGTAGCCAATGGTATCTTTCTAAGCGCACTATCAAGCGTTGCGGCCCGCTTATACGATTCTATTACTTGCTTATGCGTTGGTGTGTATGGCTTTAATTTTTGCTGGGCCAAAACTACATTACCGGTTACAACGGTAGTTAACACTAAGGTGATACGTAACAGGTTACGGTTCATATTATTAATTTTAAGGTGACGGCGATTGTTTAAACTAACACGATAAATATACTAATGTACAGGCAGAATGTTATAACCACAGGTAATAACGGTAAACAAATATTTAAGAAATGGCGATACAATCGCCAACGAATGTTAAGCACTCGTTATAAACGAGCGCAAGTTTTATAATTTAAAACAATCCCAACTGCCCCTTATCGTCTATATCAATATCATCAGGGTTGGTTATCTCAAAATCTATTTTCTTTGGAGGGGCTGGTGATTCCACAGGTTTCTCTGGCGGTTTCACCGCCTCTACCGGCTTTGATTCCACGGGTTTGGCAGATGCTTTCTCCGGTTTTTCTATTGAGACTACCTTTTCTTCGGGCGTTTCGTTTACTTCAACTGTTGCAGACGGCGTTTCATCATGTACAACCTTTTCCTCGGGAGTGATTATGATCTGCGTGTCCTCAACTGACTCCGGTTCCGGATCGGGTACGTCCTCTGCATCGTCATGTTCTGAAAGTAGGGCCACGCTTTGCACCGTATGCGCTGATAAACGGTTACCCATTGCCTTCATGCCTTTAACGTCTATCAGGTCGGCTAAATTCAGTTCTACTGTTTCAGGTGTTTTAGTAGCGCCTTTTAGCTGTTCTACTTTTATAATAGCCTGCGTAGCGCCCGATATAATGAGCATTTTTGAACCGGCCTCGTCGCTAATAATGCTGGTCTGCCTTCCTATGGCTATATTTTCAAAAGCGAAGCGCTTCACCATATAGTTTTTTGACTTGCTATCAAAATGCACAACCGAGAAAACCTTCTCGGGGTTATATTTTTCTATCACCACCATTTTATCGTCAAAATGGTTATTCAGGTCAAAGCTGGTTAGCTCATAAATGCCATTACTAAATACAGTGAGTATGCGATCATCGCCATCAAACTCGCCCAGGTATTTGCCACGACTATCGGCATTCAAACGTTTTAAAATATCATCGTACCATATTTTACGCCCGGAAAGGGTTGATATACCTTTGCTTTTCAACACTATTTTTTTAACCGGGTATTTGGTAACGATGTTACCCATGCTATTACGACCCTTAATTGCTACTTCGGCAAAGTTTTCGTCGAATTGTAGTTTCTTTAGCTTGGCATGTGGCTTCAGTTGTACATTCACTACCTCGGCTTCGCCGTTAGGATTGGCGGTAAAGTATAACACGCGGGTACCTTTGGTGCCTTTGGTTAAATCGTATTCCTTATCGCGGGTTACGCCCACAACCGAGAACCGTTTGATATAACTTACGCCACTTTGTCCGTCTTTATAGATCATGTTATAAACCGTGCGCTCGTCGTTCTTTTTAAACACGGCTACGTGTTCTATTTCTTTTCCAACAAATACTTTGTCCTGTACCTTGGTAATGATGCACTTTCCATCGGCACGGAAAACGATGATCTCATCAATATCCGAGCAATCGCAAACAAATTCATCCTTTTTAAGTCCGCTGCCAATAAAGCCGTCCTCGCGGTTTACATATAGTTTTACGTTGGCCAAAGCAACCTGCGCCGCTTCTACCTTATCAAAGGTGCGCAATTCGGTTTTGCGTTCGCGGCCCTTGCCGTATTTTTCCTTTAGTCTTTCAAACCAATCAATAGTGTATTGTGTAAGATGTTTCAGGTGGTTTTTCACCGTCTTTATCTCGTTCTCCAGGTTTTTTATCTGCTCATCCGTTTTCTTTACGTCGAAACGGGTGATACTGCTCATTGGCTTATCGATGAGTTTTTTATAATCATCGGGCAATATAGTGCGGTAAAACTGCGGGAAGAAAGGCTCGAACAAACGGTTCAGCACTTCCAGCACTTCCTCAAAATTGCTTGACTTTTCATAGTCCGGATGTTTGTACATCCCTTCCTGGATAAATATTTTTAGCAACGAGCTAAAGAATATCTTCTCCATTAATTCTGTCAGCTTGATCTCCAGCTCTTGTTTTAGCAATTCGCGGGTGTAAGTGGTGCTTTCGGTAAGCATATCATTTACACTCATAAACCGCGGTTTGTCATCCTGTATTACACAGGTATTAGGCGATATAGAAACCTCGCAATCGGTAAAGGCATAAAGCGCATCAATGGTTACATCGGGCGATATACCGGGCGCCAAATGAATCATTATCTCTACATTTTGCGCCGTGTTATCTTCTATCTTTTTTATTTTGATCTTACCTTTTTCATTGGCAGCAATTACGCTATCAATCAAACTGCCGGTAGTTGTGGTAAAAGGTATTTCGGTAATGGCTAATGTCTTTTTATCGCGTTCTACTATTTTGGCGCGCACTCTTATCCTGCCTCCCCGTTGCCCTTCGTTATAAGCGGACGCATCGGCCATGCCGCCTGTCGGAAAATCAGGCAATAAATTGGGTGACTGTCCTCTTAAAAAAGCTATGGATGCATCCAGTAATTCAATAAAATTATGCGGTAATATTTTGGTGGCTAAACCCACCGCAATACCTTCGGCGCCCTGTGCCAAAAGCAACGGGAACTTAACCGGCAATGTGATAGGCTCTTTATTTCGCCCATCATAACTGGCTTGCCAAACGGTGGTATCGGGGTTAAAAACAACATCGAGTGCAAACTTTGATAAACGCGCCTCGATATAACGCGGTGCCGCTGCCGAATCGCCGGTTACGGGGTCGCCCCAGTTTCCCTGGCAATCTATCAGCAGGTTTTTCTGGCCAATTTGCACCATGGCATCGCCAATAGAAGCATCGCCATGGGGGTGATACTTCATGGTGTTACCAATCACATTAGCGGCCTTGTTAAAGCGCCCGTCGTCCATTTCTTTTAACGAATGGAGTATGCGGCGTTGTACAGGTTTTAAACCATCATTTATATGCGGAACGGCACGATCAAGAATTACATAAGAAGCATAATCCAGGAACCAGTTTTCGTACAGCCCGTCGAGTGAGGTAATGTTATGTATTTTATTTTCGTTGCTATCGTTTATATTCAGATCGTCACTCATTAGAAACTAAAAAATTTGGATTGATAAAGATAGGTTAATGTGCAGATATGCAGATGTGCAGATGTGCAGATTTTATGAACACTTTGATAGATTTACACATAAATTATTTGCACATCTGCATATCCTCGCATCTGCACATCAAATCAATCCCTTTTCATCGCTCTTAGCATCTCGTTATAACTCCATTTGCGTAGCATGGCATTTACGGTATTGATAATACGTTTGGCGCGGGTTTCGTTAGTTTTAGCTTCATTTATCCACTTAATAAAATATTCGCGGTGCGACTTGGCCAGGCCGTTAAAAAAGTTTATGGCATCCGGTTCTTCAAAATCAAAACACTCTTTTAGGTCGGCGGGCATTTCAATTTTATAATCGGTATCTTCTTCCAGGCTGACTTGTAACATTGCACCTGCGTTTTTGCGTATGCCTTTGCGCACTTCGGCTTTTAATGCCATAATGAAATTGCCATCGCCCATTGGCATCAGGGCCAAACCGGCAACTGCAAAATTATCTAGTATACCCCTTACGCGGAACGATTTTTTATTATTTGGCTTTAACTTTTGAGCAATATCCGCCGGGATATCGATATAACTCCAACCGGTTTTTTCGCCCTGATCGGCAAACTTTAATATCAAAGTTTCAAACTTTATCATTAAGTAATATATGGTGTAAATGGCTACTAATCAGTTAGTATGTAATTATCAATAATGCATCTTTAATGTTAAATAATTGCTAAATCTTCAATTTATTGTAACTTATTTATATCACAATTGTCTTAATGATAAAATAAGAGATACTTTTGCGCCGCCTCTTAATTGCTATTGATTCGCTTTCTGCCTGGAAAACAACGACTTACCTTCAATGTATTTTGTTACAAAGTAACAAAGGTTAAAGTTTTGTTAAAACAGGTAAGCCAGTGTAACTATGCCGACAAACAGGCGTCTACATGAATATAAACACAACAGTTAAAATTAAATAATAAAATTATGAAAATGTTAAAATCAATTATGCTGGGAATAGCCATGGTGGCAGTTTGCGGCATCGCTAATGCAAAAGCAACCAAAGGTACAGACGAACCTTTAACCGAAAATTATGTAATGAACACGTATGTTGCCGCTATAACCCAGGGTAACTTGAAAAACTTTAACCGTATACTGGAAACCGAAGTTACATTTAATATGGTGCAAAATAATGAAACTAAAGCATTGGATAGAGATGATGTTTTAGCTAATTTAAAGCTGAACGAAGGTGTAAAACAAGAATGTACCACCAATACATCAAAGGTAAAGGAAACTCCTGATGGTACTGTTTACCAGGTTGATATGAAATACGCTGACCATACCCGTACTGATATGGTAACCATTGTTGAAGGCTCTACCGGTTGGAAAGTTACAGATGTTACTACTTCTTATAAATAATTAATAAAGAATTATATAAAAAAGGCTCACGGTTTACCGTGAGCCTTTTTTGTTTCAGGATAACCTGTCTTCAAAAAATAAGAAAGGCAAAAAACTTTCTATACCTGTGGCTATCCAAACAGGGCCATCTTTGCAATACAGTATCACTTTTATTGGTTTACCTTGTTTCTTTTCGTACTCGGCCATTACCTGTAAGCAGGATCCGCATGGCGTAACCGGTTTTATGATCTCAAAATTGTCGGTATGCGCGGTTACAGCTATGGTTTCAATAGGGTCATTGGGATAACTGGCGCCCCAATGAAACAGGGCGACACGCTCTGCACATAGTCCCGACGGGTAGGCTACATTTTCCTGGTTGCTGCCCAATATTATTTTACCGCTTTGTAAACGCAGGGCCGCGCCCACTTTAAATTTAGAATAAGGCGAATGTGAATTGGCCATAGCCTTTACAGCTTCCAGGCATAAATTTTGGTCGGTAGTGTTTAGTTCAGCCAATGAACCGTATTGTTCAAAAGCAATCTTTATTTCTTGTTTAGTCATTATATAACCCTCTGAAAAAAGGAGGGGAAACAAGATAAGGAATATTTGCGGAAGATGGAAATTTGTAAAGAGAAAACTGTCATTCTGAGCAAGAGCGAAGAATGACAGGAGGGGAAGGGGTTACACCGCTACCGGCAATTCAATCTCATCTTCAACAATAGTTGGGTTAATTGTTTCGTCATCTTTTTCAACCCTTAAATTACCGATTATATGCTGTTGCCTTGCGGGTGTGTTTTTACCCATAAAGTATTCCAGCAGGCCTTTTATATTGGCGTCTTTTAATATAACCGGGTCAAGGCGAATGTCTTTACCAATGAACAGGCCAAACTCATCGGGCGATATTTCGCCCAGGCCTTTAAAGCGGGTTATTTCGGGTTTGACGCCTAATTTGGCAATGGCATTACGGCGCTCGTCGTCGCTATAACAATAAATAGTTTCCTTTTTATTGCGTACGCGGAACAATGGGGTTTGTAAAATGAATACGTGGCCCGCTTTTACTAAATCGGGGAAAAACTGGAGGAAGAATGTCATTAGCAACAAACGGATGTGCATACCGTCCACATCGGCATCGGTAGCTATTACAATGTTGTTATAACGCAGGTTATCTAATCCGTCCTCAATGTTTAAGGCGTGTTGTAACAGGTTAAATTCCTCGTTTTCATAAACCACTTTTTTGGTAAGTCCATAACAATTTAGCGGTTTGCCTTTTAAGCTGAATACAGCCTGCGTCATCACATCGCGAGATTTGGTTATTGAACCGCTTGCCGAGTCACCTTCTGTAATAAACAGCGTAGTATCCTGGCGGCGTTCGTGAGTGTCTTCAAAATGGAGTTTACAATCGCGCAGTTTACGGTTGTGTAACGATGCTTTTTTAGCGCGGTCATTCGCCAGTTTTTTAATGCCTGCAATATCCTTACGCTCACGTTCAGACTGCATGATGCGCTTTAACAAAGCATCGGCAGTCGCAGGATTTTTGTGCAGGTAATTATCTAATTCCTTTTTAACGAAATCGTTTATAAAGCCGCGCACTGAAGGGCCATCCGGACCAACATTTTGCGAACCCAGCTTGGTTTTGGTTTGCGATTCAAATACCGGTTCCTGTACTTTTATGGCAATAGCCGATACAATTGAAGCACGAACATCAGAAGCATCAAATTCCTTTTTATAAAACTCGCGTATGGTTTTTACTACCGCTTCGCGGAAGGCGGCCTGGTGTGTGCCTCCCTGGGTAGTGTGCTGGCCGTTCACGAACGAATAATATTCTTCGCCGTAAGCCTGGCCGTGGGTCATGGCAATTTCTATATCCTCGCCCTTTAGGTGGATGATGGGGTAGCGGATAGTTTCAACATCGGCATTGCGGTTAAGCAAATCATATAACCCGCGTTCTGATAAAAACTTTTGCCCGTTAAAGTTGATGGTTAACCCGGCGTTAAGGAACACATAGTTCCATATCATGTTATCAACAAACTCGGGGATGAAACGATAATGCCTGAAGATGGTATCGTCAGGTATAAAGTTTATGGCTGTACCATTGCGTTGGCTTGTTTCTTTTTCCGGCTCATCTTTTACCAACTCACCTTTTTCAAACTCAGCAATTTTGGTGCGCCCGTCCCGGTATGATTGTACGGTAAATGAATTTGATAAAGCATTTACAGCTTTTGTACCCACGCCATTTAATCCAACAGATTTTTGGAATGCCTTACTATCATATTTACCACCGGTATTTATTTTCGATACGCAATCAATCACCTTACCCAACGGTATGCCCCGGCCATAATCGCGTACCGAAACTTTATGATCGCTCATGTTTACCTCGATAGTTTTGCCCGAACCCATTACAAATTCGTCTATCGAGTTATCAATGATCTCTTTAAGCAAAACATAAACACCATCGTCATAAGCCGAGCCGTCGCCCAGCTTGCCAATGTACATGCCCGGGCGCAGGCGTATATGTTCTTTCCAGTCTAACGACCGGATACTATCGTCATCGTAATTTATTGCTTCTGCCATAGTAAAAAGGGCAAAATATACCCTATGGCAAAAATAGAAGTTTGATGCAGAAGTTATACTTCAAACATCTTAACTTATCAACATTATGTTTATTGATTGAATTTAATACAGCTGCTTGCCATATTCAAATTTTTGAAGAAGCCCGGGCCGAGCTCGTTAGCAAAACAAACGGCTTCCATAGTACCTGCATGGTTTTTTTGCAACACAACGATCATAGCATATTTATAATGCTTTGTTGCCGTTGCATCCGGTAGGTTTACCAGGTATGTTTTGCCGGCATCGGCACCGTAACGTTGTAATGAATATTGCGGGATGCTGCGGGTGAGATAATTTTTATTGCCTAAGAAAGTTTCGGCCTGCGATCTCCCCATTTCTAAATAAAGCGAATCAGGGTTTACCTGTTTATCGTTTTTTAATTTAATAGGCTTGTTTTCTTTAAGAGATTTGGTTTGGAACCATATTTCGAAGTTTCCGTCGGGTACTTCGATAGCATAATCGAAGTTGTCGTCGTCATTAACGGGTTTGGTTTCTCTAAATCCATTTGGCAGGGTAAACGTCAAATTAGCATCTGCCAGATCCTTATTAAAACGGGCCGAAGTAGGTGATTTAACCTGTGCAAATGCAGATGTAGCACAAAGCATTACCACCCAACCAATAATGGCCGATAATATTGGCTTTGAAACAATTTGCATACGGATAAGGAGCCTTTGAATTTGCACTAAATATTAAATGAAATTAAACAAAATTATAATAATAATTTAAAAATTATACAATTAGGTTAATTATGTATTAAAAAGTACAACCGAATGGTTATTTATTACCATCGGGTTGATAGCGTTATAGGGGTAAATAACAATGATCTTAACAGATCAGTAAAAAACTGATTAGCAGGTGTCTAAATTTATTTGTTTGCCATACAAAAAATTCAATCTCCTTCTAATCCACATCACGTTTAATAACCATTTTAACGTTGCGGTGCAATGTATAGTTACATACGAACTTCAACGTTTTACAGATGAAAGTTAGTGTATTTTTTTTAGACTATTGTTAATGGTAATCGTTTAATTTAAACTGATGTTGAAAAAATGAGAATAAAAAAAGGCCCTTAAAAAGGGCCTTAAAATATTTTGTAAACCGTAATTTATTGGTACTGAATATAAATAGGGTAAGGCCTTTTCTTTAAAACTTCCTCGGGCGTTAACATATGGTGAGGCGCCTTTTTAATGTCATTTTTATAGAAAAGCTTAAACCCGGTAAACTGCACAGGTTCTTCGCGAATGAAATAGCGGTAAGTGCCTTCTTTTAAATCAGGCTCGCCCCAACCGTCCATATCCATCACCAATTGTATTTCTGGATGCAGCTTAATTGATTTGTAGTTGGTTACCATCTTTTTTGTAAAACGGTGAACTATTAAAATTTTTGGAGGCAGGTTATATTTTTTTACCAGCCCGGTTAAGTAATTTGATACGTAGTTAATGTCATCAGCATCGTAAGTACCAATCTTTTTGCCTGGTTTTGAACCGTCTTTCATTGAAAACTCAGGGTCCATACCAAAATGCACCTGTGGCATTATTAAGTATTTCTCTAACAAAGGTAATTCTGCGTGTATGTTGCTTAAAGCTACCTGTACATCTAAAAATACAATTGCATGGGCTTTTTGTGCCAGTTTTAAAACTGAGTCTATCTGTTTAAACGGCATACGGTTACGATATTTACCGTCTTTACCGGCATCGCCACTTGCTACAACAGCAATATAATGCAGTGCAGGTTGTACCGGAGTTTGCGGATCGGCTTTTTCCCAGTTCTTTACCTCGCCCCTTAATTTAGCTAACATTTCATTTGGTGGAAGCTCGCCCAATATGCCCATTTTTTTAGCGTAAAGGTTGCCGTAAAAAGCAACAACGCGTTTAAATGGCAAAATAGCACCCGGTAAAGGATATGGCGTATTTTTAACCGGCCATCTGCCAGTGGTGTCGCCATGCGCCAAACGTTTCATTAATGAATCGTACAATGGTTTATTTAATGGCGGATACACAACTTTGGTAGTTATTGTATCGGTTGTTGCAGTAGTAGTGGTGGCCGTGGTAACGGTTGTGGCAGCCTTTTTTGTTGTATCTGCGGCTTTACCTTTGGTATCGCTATGACAATTTGAAAAAAGCGATAAGGAAGATAGCAGGATAAGGTTAGAAAACAGGATTGCTTTTAGCTTCATAAAAAGGGTTTACTTATGGGGGTAAATATAGCGTGATTAACTATTAAAATAAAGTTTGTTGTTAAATATAAATATTACTAAAAATAATTAACGTTTATTTTTATAAAACTTGCCGAATACACCCAAGGGCAGCTTAATGCCGGATGTAGCCTGCAAATAAAGTTCGCCTATTTCTAAATTCTCAACTTTTGGAAAAGCGCTTCTGATCAAGTTTTCGACAATAACAGCAGAGAAACCAAGTGAATAAGTATTTAATATTAAAAAATGTTCGTCCGGATCAAGCAGTTGAACCACGTCCTGCATCATTTCATTAATATGGTCTTCCAGTTTCCATTTTTCGCCGTTGGGGCCGTGGCCGTAAGCTGGCGGATCTAATATAATACCGTTGTATTTTTTGCCGCGTTTTACTTCACGCTTTACAAATTTAAGTGCGTCCTCTACCACCCAGCGTATATTGGTTAAGCCGGAAAGCTCCTGGTTCTCATTTCCCCAGGTTACTACCTGTTTAATAGAATCAACGTGGGTTGTATCGGCTCCCGCTGCACGCGCTATTAACGAAGCACCGCCTGTATAGGCAAATAGGTTAAGCACTTTGGGCTCGGGCGTGTTAAAGTTTTTTATGTTTTTTGAGATATAATCCCAGTTAACCGCTTGCTCGGGGAATATACCCAAGTGCTTAAATGAAGTAAGCGCTAACCGGAATTTTATAGCAGCATCATTATTTTTATATTCAATATGCCATCTATCGGGCGTAGCCGGATTTTTTTTTATCCATTCGCCTGATGTTGCAGAGCGCCCCTTGAACCTGATATGATGCAGTTTTTGCCACTCGGACGCAGGTAATACCTTGCTCCATACGGCCTGCGGCTCGGGACGAATTAAGATCACATTCCCAAAACGTTCCAGCTTTTCAAAATCGCCACAATCTATCAGCTCGTAATCTTTCCAGTGCGTAGGTGTGAGAAGTTGGATCATTGGCTGTAAAGATTAAAGATTAGCTATTAAAGATTAGTTTTTTTGCAAATATAGGATAACTGACCTTATTGAAATCTGAATTTAACCGATTATAAATAAGACAGCCACCACTGAGTATGCGTTCTTTTATAATTGCCATACCATTTACAGGGAAGATAAAGTATGGCTACTACCAACAGCCAAAACAAATAAATTGCCCACAAAGGGTAACCAAAGCCATCAGCCTGCCATACCAACGGGAACCCCGTGAATTTAATGGGTAGGCCCTGGATGATGATCAGCAGGATATTAATGACCCGGATGGTACATAAATGCACGATGAAATAAAAGTAAGGTACGTTACCGTAGGCCCGGCAAATAGTGCTGAAGCGGTTTTGAAAATGTTCTGTAAAAGCCAAAAGGAGTAAAATTGGCCCGAGTGTTACGGAAAAATATAACAACGATGGCGGTTGTTTGCTTACATTGAGGAAGGATAAGAACGTGTGGGCGGCATTTTGCTGCGTATGCCACGGTGATTGGTCTCCATAACCGTTGGCCAGGCGCAGAATAATAAATAAAACGCAAAAGGCTATGCCTAGCCAGGTCAACAGTTGCCTGCGGCGTGTTGGATCAAACTTATCGGCATAAAGCGTACCGAAAACATACCCCAGGAACATAGGTGCCGACCAGGGCAGTATGGCATATAATTCTACAATAGCCCTGTTTGTGCCTGTCGGGATTACGGAAGCTACGGCACTAAATAATACGGTCATTAGCGGAGTTGGTGTTACATTATCCAGTAAATTATGGCCAAATAAAATAACTATACCGATTGCAGCGATAACCGGCATCGGCGCATAAATAAGCACCGAGAGTATTATCATGCCCGCGCCTATTGCCCATAGCACTTCCAGTACCAGGATATGATAAGTAGGGTCAAAAGTGAAAATGAGTGAGATGATAAGCAGGTCAGACGCGATTAACCACAAACCCCGCTTCAGTAAGAACAGGCTCAATTGGCGGCGGGAACGTTTTTGCCCGGCAAGGAAAACCGATACCCCACTCAGAAAAACAAAGGTAGGCGCACAAAAATGAGTGATCCATCGGGTGAAGAACAAAATTACCGTAGTGGTTTTCATTGCTAACGGAGAAGGACCCGGTACCATGAGGAAGTCGCGTACATGATCAAGCGTCATGATGATCATGATGAGGCCACGCACCGTATCGATTGAAAAAATACGGGCCCGAATATGTGCGGTAGCATCAACAGTGGTCATTTACAAATCTAACTTTTCTCACCAAAACATCAATGCAGATAGCTTACACGATTAGTGAAAATTTATACACTAATCTCTAATCTTCAATTAACTAATCTTTAAAGCTTAGCTTTCGCGGCCCGCATAAATTTACTGGCAAATACAAAATCGTTTAGTTCTTTATTATCGGTATGCGCAATTTCTTTATTGCTGCCTTCCCACCATTTTTCACCGTTGTGCAAAAATATAATGTTGTCGCCAATACCCATTACCGAGTTCATGTCGTGTGTTACAATAACGGTGGTTGTATTATATTCTTCGGTTAGTTCGCTAATGAGATCGTCAATCAAGATGGAAGTCTTTGGGTCGAGGCCCGAGTTGGGCTCATCTACAAATAAGTATTTGGGCTGCATAGATATAGCGCGCGCTATGCCCACTCGCTTTTTCATACCGCCCGATAATTCCGAAGGGAATAGCTTATTTTTATCTTCGAGATTAACCCTTTTCAGGCAGAAGTTGGCCCGGTCCAGCTTTTCTTCTTTAGACATTTGGGTAAACAAATTAAGCGGGAACATAATATTTTCCTCAACCGTCATAGAATCAAACAGGGCTGAATTTTGAAACAACATACCAATGTGCGTGCGGATAGGTACGCGCTGCTCAAAGTTCATATCGGTAAAATTCTGCCCATCAAAAATCACGTCGCCTTTGGTAGGCTCGTGCAGGCCAACGATACACTTTAGCAAAGTAGTTTTACCTGAACCTGAACCGCCTATGATAAGGTTGTTTTTACCAGGTTGAAATTTTGCAGATATTCCTCTAAGAACATCGTTATCGCCGAAAGTTTTGTGGATGTCTTTGACCTCTATCATAACATCAAACGGGTTATCACCAGATCGGCAAATAAGATCATTACACAACTATAAACCACGCCACGGGTTGACGCCTGTCCAACTTCTAACGCGCCACCCGAAGTATAAAAGCCCTGGTAAGCACAGATAGAGGCAATTATAAAACCAAATACTATGGCTTTAACCAATGCTACTCTAACCGTAAGGCCATCAAATCCATCGGTTATGCCGGTAATATAATCGGCAGGGGTAACAACACGCGATACTAAACAGGCAATATAGCCGCCGGTTAGGCCTAAAGTTATAGATACAATAACCAGTAGGGGTACCATGGTCATGCTGGCAATTATTTTTGGCGATATTAGATAGCCCGGTGCGTTTACACCCATAATCTCGAGCGCGTCAATCTGTTCGGTAACGCGCATGGTGCCAATTTGCGATGCCATGCTTGAGCCGATACGCCCTGCCAATACCAACGATGATATGGTAGGGCTAAATTCTAATATGGTAGAGTCGCGGGCTATGCTGCCGGCAATACTAAGCGGCACTAACGGACTTGATAATTGGAATGCAACCTGTATGGTAGTTGCAGCGCCAATAAATAAGGAAATGATAGCAATAATGCCTAACGACCCTAAGCCCACGGAAACCATTTCACGCATGATCTCGCTCCAGTAAACACTAAATTTTTCGGGCCTGCGGAAACTTAAACGTAGTAGAAGTATATATCTGCCTAAACTATAAAACATTAAAAAATTATAAATTGGGTTAAAAATACGTTTTTACTTTGAGCCACATACTTATGCGCCTAACAAAGTTATCTGCAAACGCATTAATTAACCAAATACAAGGGTATTTGTTTAAGAAGTAAAATCGATAAAGTAAAACGATAGGTTATCAGTCTGATGCTAAAGTGAAATTTACAGGCATAATATATTGAGTACGTACGGGCACACCAGCAATTAGTCCCGGTTTCCATGGAGGCCAAAGTTTGAACACCCTCATAACCTCATCTGTCATTGTAGCAGACGGTGATTTTGTAACCTTTAAGTTTGAAAACGTTCTATCAAGTTCAACTATAAAACTCATTATTACCTTGCCTTGAATATTCTTTTCCCGGTCTATAGCCGGATAACGTATGTTTTGAGCCAAAAAGCGATTCATGCCATTAGCACCATCTTTAAATTCCGGCTGGGTATCAACAATAGTAAATACCTTTCCGGTAAAATTGTAATCAATAGGTTTGGTTACTATGCCCTTTGTAAAAGTGAAAGCTATTTTTTTGTCCTCTAAATAAATCATCCACTCGCCATCTTCCACGCCGTTACTCACCGGGCCTTCTTCATACAATGCTTTAAACCCCTCGTTAAATTTTAGCCAATGCCCGTTACCTTTTTCAGCCAATACTTTCCCGGTCGAATCGTGACATTCAACTAAAGACAGTACTCTCTGCATATTGACGTGACCGTTTGCAACACTTGCATTTACAACATATTTTGTAAGAGAATATATCTGGCCGTTGGGATAATAATCTATTATATCTCCTTCGGGAACGCCATTATTATAAGTCATTATTCTTTGACGTTTCCCATTTGGCGAGAAACTCATCACACTCCCTTCAAGCGTTAACAGGTATAATTGTGAGTGAGTGGCCCCAGTTAATTTACGTTTGCCATTCATGTAATATTCAGCTACCGGATACAAGCTTTTTTTATCAGCCGGGTCGTTTGGAAAAATAAACAAAGCATAATCGGCACTATCAACACTGGGCGCCAATGCACCCGAGTTTTTCATATAATACAAGGCGGTATCTTTTTTTATTTTGGCTAATTCGTTTTTTGTTTGGGCGTTGGCCTTGCCGACGAAAGTTATTACAAAAAGTAATATGAAAATATGTTTATACATGAGTTGAAAATATAAGACAGTAGGACCTGCCAATTAGTAAACTAAAATTATTCTTAATCATCTTTAAGAAAAATTATAAATGTATAGGGATTGTATATTTTACCTGTATAGGCATGCCATATTGGTAAGCTGTAGTCCATTTTGGTGATAATTTTATTGTCCTTATAATTTCTTTACCAATACTTTCTGAAGGTGGTTTTTGTGCAAGCGATACATCAGTTACACTACCATCTTTATCAATTGTAAATTTTACATATACTGTATATCTTCCTGTAGCTAAATTTAAATTAGCTAAATATGGATAATGAAATGTCTTAATTAAAAAAGTGTGGAAGGCATCCATACCGCCCGGAAAAACCGGCTCCTCATATATTTTAGTAAAAGGGTATGCTTTTCCGGTTTTATCATAGCCAGTTCCATACGTTAATGCTCCTTTAATATAATTACATACAAACCTGCCTGTGTCATTTATTGAACCATGCCATTCACCTTCAGGCAGACCGTTAACAACTTTGCCCTTCATAAAATGGGTAAAATCATTATTAAAACTTGGCATTTCACCATTTCCTTTATCAACTAATGGTTTTCCGGTAGAATCTCGAGATTCTGAAATATGCATCAACTTATCAGTATCAAGGGTTAAAGACATATAAAATTTTCCATTTGGGTAATAATACACAACGTCGCCGGCTATCTCACCGTTTTTATAAATGCCCACACTGCGTTTCTTCCCATTGGGAAAATAGATTGTGGTTACACCTTCCATTTTAAATAGGTCAACCCTGGTTCTTGAGTTGGTAATTAACCTGGGTGTTCCATTTTTGTTAATTTCAACCACTTTATATAAACCTGTGTTAGGATCAAAAGGCAAATTAAATAGTATATAATCTGCGTCATCTTTTATATCAACTTTTTGTCCATCGTTTTTCATAAAATATACTACCGTATCTTTCCCAACCTGGGCATAGGTCTTTCCATAAATCAACAAGCTAAATAGCAATGCAAAGGCAAATTTAAACATGGGATAAAAAATTAATTTTCATTTGACGATGTTTAAAAACCCAAAGGTATTGTTACAACCATTCGGGTAGGTAGTCCATACATTAACCCCGGTATCCACGGCTCAGATAGTTTTAAAATAGTAGTTGCCTTACCAAAAAGGCTTTCAGAGGTATTACTTGCCATTCTAAAGTTACTTAATGTGCCGTCTTGTTCAACAATAAAAGACACTATTACGGGTACGTCATAATCGTTCTTTTTATCAGAATTAAAAAACTCCGTATGTTTTTTTACAAAGGTATTAAACGCCTTTTGCCCGCCCGGATATTGGGGTTCTATACGGGTGGTGGTAAATGGATATGCTTTGCCGTTTTTGTCATAGCTTGTTCCCGATTTAATTTCACCATTATTATATACATAATCATACTTGACCGAATCTCCAACGGTGCCGTGCCATTGACCATTTTCCATCCCGTCCTTTACAGGACCCTGCGCTATAACGTTCAAGAAATTGGTATTAAACTTTAACCATTGCCCTTTACCCTTTTCGGCTAATAACCTGCCACTAGAATCTCTACATTCAATTAAAAGGACTTTTTGCGGTGATAAGAATGTTTTTGACGCATATACTTTTCCGTTAGGATAAAATTCTATCATATCTCCTGTAGGGATACCAGAAGTAAAGGTTATAATGGTGTTTCTGCTACCATTAGGAAAAAAACTAATACAAGTGCCTTCTAACATTAGTTCATGTGTACGGGTTTTAGACATGCCCGATAGTTTACGTTTGCCGTTGAGATAATAATCCATAAAAGGGAATAATTTAGGACTATTTGAATCGGCTGGTAATATAACTCTAAAAAAATCAGCTTTGGCTTTTGACGATGCCAGATCACTTGAGTTTTTCATATAATATACCACGGTATCTTTTTCGGATTGTGCATGAGCTTTTCCTAAAAGCAATAAACCGAGGATGAATACAAAAACTGTTTTGAGCATAAGGCTTTAATAATTGAAATGAAGATACATCATTTTTTAAATCTGCCAATTCCCCACCCTTAAATATTTATTTCACCGATTATTCCACCCCGTTCCCCGATTTGTAGAGCGCAGTTTTAGTAAATATATCTACTTTTATTGTATGGAAAATGCTTTAATAACCGGTGCAACTAAAGGAATGGGACGCTCAATAGCAATAGCGTTTGCAAAAGAGGGCGTTAACCTGGCCATCTGCTCAAGAAACGCGGATGATCTTTCAGCCTTTAAAAAAGAATTGCAAACCATCAATTCGCAAGTAAAAGTTTTTACAGCCGTTGCCGATGGCAGTAAAAAAGACGAGCTGCTGAAGTTTGCTGCCGGTGCCGAACAAGAACTGGGTGCAATTACCATATTGGTAAATAGCCTGGGCACTTACGCCTATGCCGGTATATTGGACGAAGCGGACGGCGCATTTGAAAAAATGATGGATACCAACCTAATGCCTGCTTATCACTTGTACAGGCACTTCGGCAAAAAAATGATTGCCGCAAAACATGGACACATCTTTAATATATGTTCGGTAGCATCGCTTAATGCAATTGCCGAGGCCGGAAGTTACAGCGTGACCAAAACAGCACTGCTGGGCCTTACTAAAGTAATGCGGTTAGAAATGCAGAAACATGGGGTAAAGGTTACCGCTATTATCCCAGGATCGACATTGACCGATTCGTGGAAAGGGATGGATGTTGACAAGGATACCATGGTATCGCCAGAAGATATTGCGTCGGCAATTATAAATATATATAAAATGACTCCCGGGGCTAACGTTGATGAAATTATCATCAAACCTACACCCGGACAAATATAAATCAATCACTAAAACAACAAACAAAATGGAAAGAAGATTATACAAAGACGACTACCACAAAAAGATTGGTGGCGTTTGCGCCGGACTGGCCGAATACTTTAATATGGATGTAACGCTTATCCGGGTTTTATTTTTCGCTACGCTGATATTAAAAGGCGGCGGCCTGCTGGTGTACATTATTTTATGGGTTTGCCTGCCTAAAAAGAGCAGGTTATATGGCCCAATGAATCCAATGAACCCTAATGTAGATTACCGGGTACCGCCAGCACCTTTTGGCGATATGCCTCCGGGGTCATATGCTGTTCCGCCACAACCAAACGCTCCGTTTAATGTGCCTGCTAACGGTGCATCAAAAGGCGGATTAATTGCCGGTGCGATACTGGTAGTGATAGGCGGTTTTTTCCTGCTGAATAACTTTGATTTTATCCCTGACTTTGATCTTGAAAACCTTTGGCCGCTTGTATTGGTTGGCGTAGGCGTGGCATTTATAGTATCAGGCTCGCAAAGGAAACCATGGGACAGCCACAACTGGCATAATACACCAACGCCGGATGCTGACAAAAAAGAAGAACAAAATAACGATAACCCTACAACTATATAATCATGAGAAACGACAGAATTATGCCAGGCCTTATCCTGGTGCTTATAGGCGGGATATTCCTGCTGCATAACTACGGATATGTTCATGTACACTGGATGAACTTTCTTTACCTGTGGCCTATATTCATAATAATAGGCGGTGTTAATATGATATTTGCACACAACCGCTCACCATGGGCAAGCGCTATAAAAATTGGCGTAGTAATTATTGGCTTTGGTTTATTGTTGTTTGGCAATTTTGGCAGCCGTTACAGGTTTTGGCCGCAAACCTATACGTTCGACAATAACAACGACGATGATGACGATAGCGATAGCACCCGAAACAATGGCGTTGTGAAAGTGGAAGGAAACAGCTTTTTTAACGAGCCTTACAGTGCCGATGCCCGTATTGCAGAATTAAATATAAGCGGTGGCGGTACTACTTATACTTTGAACGATACCACCAACCAACTATTTAGCGCCAATACCAAAGAGTTTTTAGGAAAATATGAATTTGACCGCCATAAAACCGACTCAACATATGTATTGGATTTTAATATGAAGCAAAACCGTCTTCATCATTTTAACTGGGGCAGAAACAATAAATCAAACGAGGCTATATTGAAACTTAACCCCAACCCAATATGGGATATTAATGTAGAAGCCGGCGCTACCGAACTGAACTTTGATTTGACTAAGTTTAAAATAAGAAAATTAAAACTTGATGGCGGTGCAGCAGCATTTAATGTGAAATTAGGTGCGCCATTGGCCAGTACAAACATTGAAGTTTCGACAGGTATGGCCGATGTTACTGTGCGTATACCTAAAGACGCTGCCTGCCGTATCACAACCGACTCGGGCTTATCATCACATAACTTTGAAGGATTTACCAAAAAAGATGATGATAGTTATGAAACCCCGGGCTTTTCGGCAGCCAAAAACAAGATCACCATTAGTATAGATGGTGGCTTGTCTGATTTTAAAGTGATAAAGTATTAATATTAAAGATTGAAGGTTAAAGATTAGAGATTAGTTTTACTGGTTTCCAATCTTTAATCTTTAATTAACTAATCTTTGCTCATTATTCTACATTCCTTATCATATACGTTTTGCCCATACGTTCGTACCAGGTTTGTTTTTGTTGCCCCACGGTATAACTTACGGCTAAAAAGATCATCCCGATAATATTATAAACAGTTACCGCACCCAGGTTGCGTAAAAAAGCCGTAATAACATTTAGCTTGCGGCCATCTGCATCCACTACTTTTAACCCGCATAATTTTTTACCGAGACTTCCTCTGAAATTTGTTGCCTCAAAAAAGGTATTATAGATCAAAAACGTTACTGCAAAACTTATCTCGATAATAATAAGCGACCGCTGGGGCATGGTACTTAAAAATTGGGCAGGATCAAACTTGGCCGTATCGGGTAATACTAACAATCCGGATTTTACATCGATACCAAATACAATAAGCGAGAGTATCATATAATCTATAATAAAAGCTAATATGCGCCACCCAAAACCGGCCAGGTTATCCTCGGTAGGGAATTGATAACCTTGTGTTTCAAAATACTCAATAAACACAGGTATGTACGAGGCATTTTGCCAGGCATCGGTACCGGGCATTAAAATTGGAGTATCAATATCAATACCCCGTTCTATTAATTCACTAAACGAAAATGGCCCCGTTTTTTCGCCATCTTCTAAAACATAATACTCTTCGTTCATAGTTATTCTAAAACTGCGGCGAAAGTTAAATATTTAACCCAACATTCTGTTAAACAACCTTCATTTCCTCAAACCGGGCTATAATGGTTTCACATATTTCGCGGTCCTTGCCTTTTAGCCACCTTAACGAGATAGCTATTTGTGTGCCATAATCTGTTTCGTGTTTCAGGTCGATAACCAATTTTGACGAATTACGCCCGGCTTCCCAGTTAATGGCTTTAATATCGGTCCATTCTATTTCTATTTTGCGAATGAAGTCTTCAATACCCTTATCGTTCAGTTCCAACGCTACTTCGTTTTTGAGCGCGGGAATAAGTCTTGTAATAAAAACATAAAGCATTTGGGTGATAAATACCAGGTCGGCAAAAGCAATAACCGAATAGCTGACGGTAGCACCAGCTATATAGGCGCTTCTTAGATTAGAAAAAGTTATCAGTAAGAAAATGATGGGTACGCCAACACCTAACAGGGCTGAGTTTTTACTATACGGAAATTCAATGGTTGCTGCCATGCTCTAAAGTAGTTATTATTTTAATAAGCAGTTGCCTCAATAATCGTTAAATTTGCCCCATCAAAATACCCGCATGAATACTGATGCTATAAAAACATTGCCCGGCCGTTATTGTAATTCGCTAACTGAATATTCGCGGTTTGTTACCCGCGAGGTTTATATTGGCGATGTGCCCATGGGCGGCAATAACCCTATCCGTATTCAAAGTATGACCACCACCGACACGATGGACACCATAGGTACGGTTGAGCAATCTATCCGCATGGTTGACGCGGGCTGCGAGTATGTGCGTATTACTGCGCCCAGTATTAAAGAGGCCCAAAATTTAGCCGAAATAAAGAAACAATTGCGCCAGCGTGGGTATACTGTTCCGTTGGTGGCCGATATACATTTTACCCCCAACGCCGCCGAAGTAGCCGCACGAATTGTTGAAAAAGTGCGGGTAAACCCCGGCAACTATGCCGATAAAAAGAAGTTTGACCAAATAGACTATACCGACCTGGAATACCAGGGAGAACTGGATCGCATTTATCAAAAATTTGCACCACTGGTTAAAATATGTAAAGAGTATGGTACCGCTATGCGGATAGGTACCAATCATGGTTCGCTGTCTGACCGCATTATGAGCCGTTATGGCGATACGCCGCAGGGCATGGTAGAATCGGCAATGGAATTTATGCGGATGTGCGAGGCGCTGAATTATTATAATTTGGTGGTGTCGATGAAATCGAGTAATCCGCAAGTAATGGTGCAGGCGTACCGCTTGCTGGTAGAAACCATGGTTGCCGAGGGCATGAATTACCCCTTGCACTTAGGCGTAACCGAGGCAGGTGATGGTGAAGATGGGCGCATCAAATCGGCAGTTGGTATTGGTACTTTACTGGAAGATGGGTTGGGCGATACCGTACGGGTATCGTTAACCGAAGAACCGGAAGCGGAAGCACCGGTGGCGATTGCGCTTGTAAATAGATATATTGAGAGAAGTGAAAATTCAAAATTCAAAATTCAAAAGCCTACAACTTATAACTCACAACTTACAACTCATAATCCATACGAATACAAAAAACGCGATACTTACGAAGCTAATGCTTTTATAGGAGGGCATATGGTGCCGCGGGTGGTTATTGACTTGTCGGCGGCTAATTTGAAAGATCCGGCTGTGTTGAATGATGGAGGTTATTTATACTCGCCTATTTTGGATAAATATAACATGGCCGAGCAGTCGGTTGATTTTGTTTATTTGGGAGATGCATTGCCGTCGTTTAATTTTCCGGCTAATCTAAAGCAGGTATATAATTACGGAACATGGCAAAAACTAGTAAATAAAACTAATTGTCATCCGCTGTTTACTTTGCAGGAATATATTGGTGATGTTGACCGTTCATCAACCTTAAATTTAGTAAGCATAAAAGCTGCAGATATTGAAGGGGAAGAATTTGGTTTATTGCCATTAGATAAGTCGTTAGTATTCATCCTCGAAACAGATGAATTACACGGCATGGCCGATCAGCGGAGTTTCTTTTTTAAACTGGAGGAACTGGAGCTGGATGTGCCAGTTATTATTAAGCGAAGTTATGAATTTGAGACTCAAGACTCAGAACTCAGGGCTCAAAACTTACAACTCTACTCGGCTACCGACTTAGGCGCTTTATTGGTTGACGGCTTTGGCGATGGTATATGGATAGATGCACCGGAAGTAGAAACCAAAATTATTACATCAACCGCGTTTGGTATTTTGCAAGCTACGCGTTCGCGCATATCCAAAACAGAATATATATCGTGCCCAAGCTGCGGCCGTACCTTGTTTGATCTGATGGAGACCACACAGTTTATCCGCAGCCGCACCAGTCATTTAAAAGGTTTAAAAATTGGTATTATGGGCTGTATAGTAAATGGCCCCGGCGAAATGGCTGATGCCGATTATGGCTATGTAGGCTCGGGCCCCGGCAAGGTGACTTTATACCGAGGTAAGGAAGCTGTAAAGAAAAATATAACCAGTGCTAACGCACTTGATGAGCTGATAGATATTATCCGCGAGGATGGTAACTGGATAGAGCCTGTGGTAGATTAATCAATAGGCGTAAAATCGGCAAATAGATTACTTGTTTCGGGTACAGTATTCAGCGGTACATAATCGCATACATCGGCATATTCTCCCCACATTTTTTGTACTTCGGGATTGCTATGGGCTTTTTGTATTGCCTCGGCAGATAGCCATTCAAAAACTTCAATAATGGTGCCGTCGGCAGTTTCAACAATAATCGGTTTGCGGTTTGTTACCAATCCTTCTTTATGCAAACGCGGTACATGTGTTTTTGTCAGCTCTTTTAAAGCATTGGCTTTGCCGGGTTTTGGTTTATAGGCAACAATTACTATTCGTCCCATGATGATTGATTTTATAAAGCAATATACAGCTTTTAGTCTTGAGTCGATAGTCTTAAGTCAGAAGTTATTCAAAAAGACTTACGACTATTGGCTCCAGACTCAGTACTCACGACATATACTTCTTCCACCATTCCGAATTATACACGCTAACCCCGGTTGGTTTGCCGGGCTCGGGTACAAATAGGTCAATATGCTTTTCGTGCGAATAAGTCACCAATTTTTCGATGGGTTCATACCAATCGTGCAGGGCCAGGTTAAACGTGCCCCAATGTATAGGCATCATGATCTTGCCTTTTAAGGCGATGTGGGCGTTTGAAGCGTGATCGGGGCCCATGTGTATATCGGGCCAGTGTTTGCCATAGGCGCCTATTTCTAATATGGTCAAATCAAACGGGCCGTAGGTATCGCCAATATCGGTAAAGCCGGGAAACCAGCCGGAATCGGCACCAAAAAATATGTTATGCTTTGTGCCTTTTATTACAAACGACGACCACAGCGTTTCATTACGGTTTAATATACCACGACCGGAAAAATGCCGTGCAGGTGTAGTGGTGATCACGCAATCGCCCCCTATTATTACGCTGTCGCCCCAATCCATTTCGGTAATAAAATCGGCTTGTATACCCCATTTAGTTAAGTATTTAGACACACCTAATGAGCAATAGAACGGTATCGTTTTCCCCGCAAAAAACTTCATTGTATCTTTATCCAGGTGGTCGTAATGATCGTGTGACAGGAGGACGGCATCCAATGGCGGCAGATTATCCAATGCTATCGGCGGTTGAAAAAATCGTTTGGGGCCGTAAGATTGTGTAAATGATACCCGGTCGCTCCAAACGGGGTCGGTTAATATGCGCTTGCCATCTATCTCTATCAATAAGCTGGAGTGGCCCACCCAGGTTATTCTTAACCCGCTTTGAGGTGGTGTTTGGTATATTGATGTGTCTGTTTTAAACGGGCCCATGGTTTTTTCAGGAACAACCTCGGCCTTGTTGGTCATATATTCTTTTAAAATAGGGAACATTATGCCAAAACCACCCTGGTCAGTTGGTATGGGGTTTTGGAATTTTCTCCCCTTTTTTTTGGATCCGGCTAAACTCATATAAATATCTATGTATGCTATTACGCTGTTAGACGTTTATGGTTGTTAATAATGTTAAATATTATTACTTATTCAAAAACGTGACAGTTTGTTCACAAAACTTTTGCAAAACAGGGGGTAGGGTATTTTCGGGGTATGGGTGATAGCCGCCGAAGGTATGATCGGCACCTTTGGTAATTAGTAGTTCGGCGTTGGGGTTTGCCGCTTTTAATTCTTTTGCATGACTTAGGGGGACGCTTTTATCGTCATCGCCATGCATAATTAACCAGGGTTGTGTTATTTGGGCGGCTTTGGCTAAAATATTTAACCGGCCTATGTTTCGTTCAAGATCATCTAACAAGCCCGCCTTTAGCGGCATTTGCTGGCCGGTACGGCTGTTTAACATATACATTATGCCTTGCAGCCGCCATTGTTCTTCGGCAGCTTTGGGCCATAAATTGCCAAAACCCGAAATAGATGCCATGGTAACCAGTTTTTTTACGCGCTTATCTTCGGCGGTTTGTATGATACTGATACCACCGCCCATGCTGTGCCCAATTAAATAAACACCCTTAGCCTTTGGTATGGACGAGCCATTGCAGGCAAAATCAATAACGGCGTTCAAATCGGCCAACTCCATAGAAAAAGTGTTATCGCTAAAAGCGATCAGGTCGGAAAAATCAATGGGTTTATCGGGCGTGGTGCCATTATGCGAGAAATTGAACTTTAAGAAACGGAAACCATGTTCGGCAAAATAGTTGGCTACTAAATTATGTGTGCCCCAATCCTTAAATCCTTTAAAGCCATGCGCGAAAATTACTAGTGGCGCGTTTTTGTCCTTAAAGGTAAGATCAATCAGCATGCCGCGTCCTTTGGCTCCGGGTAAGGTATAGGTTTCTTTTTTTATCATTTTAAAATATTACCTCTGTTTCTATAACATCCGATTTTTTTGCTACTACCGTATTCGCAAGCAAATCACCTAATCGTTGATGTTTTTCGGTTTTAGATATGGCGATAAATGCAGGGATACCATACATCATAATATCAAAAATGTCGCATATCCTGCGTTTAAAAGCATCTGTTAAAGATAACTTATAACCATCGGTTTTATATACTTTTAGTTTACAAATATCATGACCTGGTGTGGCTTGATTTATTGTTTCAAGTCCTACAAAATATAGTAACCAAAATGTTGGAACGACTAAAGCCGGTAACCCGTACATAACTGTCGATCCATCATTTTGTTTAGTGCCAAACCCATCTGTGTAAAGCCATGACAGTAAAAAAAAGATACCGTAATCAATAAGCGTTGCTATA
>Ga0206854_1072_pt1 | contig 28902 bp, 29 predicted proteins | sample Alteio_BWOrgCont_50_FD_152870 | JGI IMG/M metagenome (GOLD analysis project Ga0206854, IMG submission 152870) | Enriched cells from forest soil in Barre Woods Harvard Forest LTER site, Petersham, Massachusetts, United States -... | ecosystem: Environmental > Terrestrial > Soil > Temperate forest >...
AAATCTTTTACACGTACTATCTCTACATTGTTTACTATCGATACTGATTTTTCAAACTCGGGCGATACGGGTACATATTCAACCGCGGTGGTTTTGGTTGTAGCCAAATCGGTGCGGTATTCTATAAACGGAACCTTATTACTGTACTTGTAGGCAAACCAAAAATCGCTCATGTGTATCACAATAAACAATAAAAGGATGCTGCCCAACAGCCCCATATTTTTTGATTGCCATTTTGCAGGAGCATCGTTATGCGCTGCATAACTTACCGGCCTTGCGTTGCGGTTTTTCAGCGTTAAAACAAAAGCATAAACCGCATGTACCAATATGCACAGGTACAGTATGTAGGCAATAACTTCTATCGGCGGAAAATGCGTTAAAAAGTTAGCGTACATATTAAATCCGTAGCCTTTATCGTCACAAAAAAGTAACAGGTTACCGCCCAGGTGCACAATCAAAAACGTGCACAAAAACAAGCCTGTTAAAGCCATTATCAGCTTCTTTCCCAGCGATGAGTTAAAGGTTTGTTTAAATTCGCTCATTATAAATTCAGATTTTATTTTAAGGCAAAAGTATCTATTAAATAGCAAAAGATATACGAGTTGTCATCTAATTGTCAGGCATTTTTCTATTTAGAAACAATCTAATTAGTGACCTTATTTCATAACTAAAAAAATAGTTTTAACTTAGCTTAACCAAACCCTCAATTATGAAATTCATTTACTTTGTCTTATTGCTTATATTACTATCGGGCTGCCATTATGTTACAACTGAAATTAGCGGAACAGCGCATGACCTGGACGGAAGTATTGTTAGTCTGGTTGACATAGAGGGTAAAACCGTTTGCTCTTCAGGCATTAAGAATGGAAAGTTTGATATGGGACAAACCAGGTTAAAAGAAACCGGTTATTATACCTTATCGGTTTTTACAGGTAAGAACCCGCGCGATTTTGATATTTACATAGAAGCCGGAAAATATACCATCGAGATACCGCCAAAAGAATCCGACTACCTTATTATTAAAACCAATTCTAAAACCCAAAATGATCTATCGGCCTATTATACTTTTGAAGATAGCCTCATGTATAGTTTTCATCATGAAGTAGATTCATTGAACGCACAAGTAGGCGACCCTAAAAACAGCAAACTTTCTGGGTCTGAATTTGATAAATTATTGGCAAGCCTTCGGTCGGCAAAAGCACGTGAACGCGGGGCAAAGGCTGCTATTATGGATATGTTTGTTGAAAAACATCCGCAAAATACGACCGTTATCCCGCATGTTATATCAAACGAGGATTATATATCTAACCCAATGCCCTATTACTATGTTTTCAATAAGCTAAGCCCCGCAGTTAAAAATACCGACGAGGGCAAAGAAATTGGCAAAGTGCTTGATTCATTAAATAAGGCGCCGGGCAACCCCTAAAATCAACTATACGTATAGTTAATAATTATTAACCAATCGAACCAAATATGCTTTCTCATCACACTTTAACTGCCGGCAAGCAGCAATTGCCGGGCTATCTTTTTGCTATTTTACGTATTTACCTGGGCGTAATTTTATTAATTACCGTTTATGGTAAACTAACCGCGCCAACTCCATTTTCAGCCGAAATGTTGGGTTTTATTAATTATGTAGTTAAAGCTCATGTTCCACCGGCTTTTTACACAAGCTTTCTTCAATCGGTAGTAATACCTAATGCAAAGTTGTTTAGTTACCTGGTTATGACCGGCGAAGTAATAGCAGGCTTAGGCTTGTTAACCGGAACAATGACCAGGCTTTCGTCGTTTATTGGGATGATTCTATTTTTAAATTATATGTGGGCGAAGGGCGGTTGGTTTTGGTCGCCAAATAGCGAAGATGCGGCAGTGTTTTTTATAGCCTTAGTTTTGTTTTTAGGTAAAGCAGGACGCTACTTTGGCTTTGATGGTTATTTGGCTAAACGTTGGCCCAATTCCTTTTTATGGTAATTGCTATTCAATAGCTATCACCTTATCTTTTAATACAGCAAATATACGGTCGTTTTTTGTACTGCGTATGCCAATGCGCCCGGTAAATTTGCCAAACGATGGCAGTATGCACTGTTTATTACTAAATGCAAAACATGGCAGGGTAATGCTTTGCCTACCCCTGCCAACTAAATTAACACCGGGATGAATATGTCCGCAAAAAACGTAGCCTTCTGTTTTCCGCAAATCAATTTCTGTTAGGGGATGATGCAACATTAAGAACGGCCCGATGGCAAGGCTGTCGTGAAGCGCTATGTTTAATTTGATGTAATGTTCGTCATGAATAATATCGTGATTGCCGCGTATCAATATGATCTCTATTTTGGGGAATTGTTTTCGCCATAACGCAAACCAGTCCCAATCGGCATTCATGTCGCTATGAAAAAGGTCGCCTAAAAAAATGATCTTTTGGGGTTTGTGCTCAAATATCAGGTCGGACAAACATGCCAGATCATCCTGCTCCATATCGCGCGGTACGGCTATACCCGATTTACGAAAGTGCCCCACTTTTCCCAAATGTACATCGGCAGCAATTAATGCTTTTTCATGTTGCCAGTAAATGGCTTTTTGAGGTAATAGCAGCAGATCTTGATCAAGCAATTGAAAGGGTAGGGCCGTACTCATTGTCATGAGGCAAAGATAATTAAGCCCCCTCTAAATCTCGCCCAGTAGGGGAGACTTTTTAATTGCTTAAGTCTTCAGCGTTTTCTGCTTGTTACGCAGCATGAGCATAGCTTTATCGGCGCGCACTTTGCGGGTATCTTCCTGCTTGGCCGAGCCAACCCAATCGCAATAGCCTTGTTTGTATGATCTGGACAGGCTTTCAAAAAACTCGTTTGCTTCCGCATCTTTATCAAGCAGTACTTGTAATTCGGCAGGTGTGTCTTCTATATGTTCTCCTTTTTTAAGCATATTATTTATTTTTTGTACGGACAAATAAACCCATTATCAACGATATAACTATACCACAAACCGATTGCCCTACAATGGCCTGTATGATTTGCCCGCCGGTGGAGTATTGTTTTTGCAGATCGGGCACACTGTTTTCAACTTGTTGAGGTGTTTGTCCGCTTGCTGCTAAAGCTCTTTTGCCTTCATTAACCATATAAGTGGCATACCCCGGGTTAATATATTCGCAATAAATAAAGCCCCATAGTGCCATAATAAGGCCGGTAATTATCCCGACAAATATGCCTGCTTTAATTGCCTGGCCGTAAAGTAGTTTACCGCCATTTAATTTTTTAATACTTTGCATGGCCACATAAATACCGGCACCCAATATAAGCAGGGTAACCAGTCCTATTAACCCTCTTATAGTGGCCGGGTTTATGCCCCATGCCTGTTGCCTGTTCCATGAATTAATAATGGAAAACGAAAAAACTGCAAAAATACCGCTGATCATACCCGTGATGATTGCTTGTTTAAGTGGATATTTATTTTTCATGGTTCAAAAGTGTGTGGTTGACTTTAATAAATCAAATTGCAGAGGGTGGAGAAAGGGTTGATTTTTGCTGATAGACGTATTGCTGGTAAGCTTCAGCCGCACTTCTACGATTGTTTACACCAAGTTTACCGTAAATATTATTGATATGTGTTTTAACTGTACTTACCTCAACAAAGTTAATGGCGGCAATTTCTTTATTGGTCTTACCTGCGTATATCTGTTCTAATATTTGTAATTCCTTATTTGTAAGATCGGCCGTAAAAGATTTTTTATTCGGAGTGCTGGCATATTTTTTTGTGATGATAATGCCTGCGAAAAGTGCTGCAATCGCAACTCCCGCGATGTAATATTCAAACTTAAAATAATGGTAAAAAAATAACAGGTTCGATATTTCATACAGCAGTATTATGCCTGCGGTAGCCAAACTTATCTTCACCAATATTTTTATCATTCGGTTTAACTGAAATTATAGCCCAATTTATGCATTTTCGGTACATTTGAGTAATGAAATTTAGTTTTGCATCTAACCGGAAATTAAAACATAGCAAGGGTGTCGTTATGCTGATGCTGTTAAGTTTCATTATCCTTTTATCGGGCTGGAGTTATTTTGGCGATCCGATAGAAATTGGGGTTTACCAATTTACCCATCCTTCAAACTTTGGTAACCGCATTAATATTCCTGCCGATAACCCAACCACCAAACAAGGTGTTTATTTAGGCCGGATGCTGTTTTATGAAACCCGGCTTTCTTTAAATAACAAATTATCCTGCGCAAGCTGTCATCAACAGGATAAAGCTTTTACCGATGGTAAGCCGTTTAGTGTAGGCGTTGATGATGTACCGACACCACGTAATTCCATGTCGCTGGTTAATTTACTATGGGCGCGGAAATTCTTTTGGGATGGTAGGGCAGAGGGGTTAGAAGCGCAGGCCGTAACCCCAATGACCAGCCCACACGAAATGGGGCAGTCGTTGGACGCATCTGTTAAAAAATTGAATGGCGATAAAAGTTATCACGATCTGTTTAAACTGGTTTATGGCGATGAAACTATAACCGGCGATAGAATTGTAAAAGCCATTTCACAATTTGAACGGACTCTAATTTCCTGTAATTCAAAATACGACCAATACCTGGCCGGCAAATACCAGCCAACTCCGCAAGAATTAAAAGGCATTGACCTGTTTATGCGCGGCCCTAATCCCGAAAAAGGTATCCGCGGAGCGAATTGCGGGCATTGCCACGGCGGCCCCAAAACATATATGGAGCTGTTTCATAATAATGGTTTGGATAGCATACCAAAAGATGCAGGTATTGAAACTTTAACAAGATTAGCTTCAGATCGCGGGCGGTTTAAAGTGCCCACGCTACGCAACATTGCTTTAACAGCGCCCTATATGCACGATGGCCGTTTTAAAACTTTGGCCGAAGTAGTAGATCATTACAGCGATCACGTAATGGAATCGGCATCGTTAAGTACTGTATTTCGTGGGGAATCAAACGAAGTAGGTGGGAAAGCTTTGAAACTAACATCCGAAGAAAAAAAAGACATCATCGCTTTTTTAAATATGTTGACGGATGATAACTTTATACACGATCCTCGTTTTGCCGATCCGCATAACCTAACCGCAAAAAATTAAAATACTACCATATGAAACGATTTTTTATTGTAACACTATTCAGCTTTCTGTCGGTGATTATCAGTCCTGTTTTAAAAGCACAAAGCGTAAAAGTAACAGGCGAAGTCACCGCGCCACTTGATTTGAAACTGGCCGATATACAGCAGTTTAAACAAACCAATGTGATGCGCAAAGACCGCGACGGGAACGACCATACCTACACCGGCGTTGTATTGGCTGATATATTGCAAAAAGCGGGCGCAACTATGGGAAATGACCTGAAAGGTGAAAACCTGACCAAGTTTATTTCTGTTGAGGCCAGCGATGGTTACCAGGTAGTTTTTGCATTAGCCGAACTTGACAAAAGCTTTACCGACCGGACAATTATACTCGCAACGGTTATGGACGGCAAACCGTTGCCAACCGGCGACGGCCCTTTCCGTATTATAGTACAGGACGAGAAGAAACCGGCCCGCTGTATTAAGCAGGTTACGGGCATAAAGGTTATGTTTGCGAAGTAAGGGCCTTAAACTAATTAAGGCAAAGGCGGCACACTTGCGTCAGCGAAGAGAGAATTATGACATTAAAACTAAGCTCCAAGAAAATAAAAGATAGGTCAACACCCATTGTTGTATTTATTTTTATTTTTTCAATTTTCTATGCTTTTGTCGTACCCGCATTTGACGGTGAAATAGCATGTATTATCTTCACGTTCGTATTAGGTATTTTGCCCAACATTATATTGCTTATAGAATATTTGGCTTATACCATAAAAATAGATGCTGTAGAATTTTCAACATATGATTTTAAGGTAATATTTAAAAATGGAGGGATTGAGCAGATTAATTATGATGACATACAAGTTATACAATTATATAAGGCAGCAGGTATGGATAAGGGCAATTATTCGTTCAAGAGTATTGAAAAGTTTTATTTTGCTAATATAATTACCAGGGATGGTAAGAAAATTATATTGAACAGTCTTTTAGAACCTGATCTTAGCGAAGGATTAGACATGATGAAAAATGTACCTGTTGACAGAACAAAAACAGCATATGCATTTGTGTTTTGGTATATTAATTAGGGCTATATTATGCACACTTCTCGCTGGCCACTGCGGGGATGAAATATTTAAGGATGCAAATAATAAATACATTTTCGTAAATTTCCTTTCTTAAACTTAACTGACACTCAATTATGAAGAAATTACTACTCGCGCTATTATTCGTAATAGCTGTTTCTCAAATTAAGGCACAGGATGCCATTAGTTATCAAACACCACCCAAAGAAATTGCCGACCTGTTACTGGCTAAGCCAACGCCAACAGTAAGCATATCCTCAAAAGCAGAATGGCTTTTATTGGCCGACCATACTTCCTACCCATCGGTAGCGGAACTGGCCATGCCCGAAATGCGGATAGCCGGCCTGCGCATCAATCCGGATAATTTTGCACCAAGCAGGCAAAGCTTTATCAGTGGGTTTTCGCTTAAAAATATTAAAAGCGGGCAAACCTTTACCGTCATCGGTTTACCCGAGCCGCTAAGGGCAGGCAATATGAGCTGGAGCCCAAATGAGAAAAAGATATTATTTACCCAAACCAACCAAAAAACGGTTGACCTGTATGTGATAGATGTTGCTACCAAAAAAGCTATGAAGGTGAATAAAAGACCTTTGAATGTGGTTTTAGGCAGTGGTATTGCCTGGGTTGACGACCAGGAAATAATGTACCATACTATTACCAAACCGGCAAATATGGCACCGCAAAAATCGTTAATGCCAAAGGGGCCAACCATTCAGCAAAATTTAGGTAAGGCAGCACCAAGCGCTACGTTTGAGGATTTGATCAAATCGCCTTATGACGAGCAATTGTTTGAGTTTTATGCTACGTCGCAATTGGTTGAGAACCGGGGAGGTATAGAAACCCCGATTGGAAAACCAGCCATTTACGATAACGTTAACCTATCGCCCGATAAAAAATATATGATGGTGCGCACCATCAGGAAACCGTTCTCTTATTTAGTTACCGCAAACGGATTCCCGTCAACAGTTACTGTAACCGATCTGAAAGGAAAAGTTGTTAAAGTACTTGCAGAGCTGCCATCGACAGAAGGCCGCCCATCAGGTAATGATAATACACAAAATGTTGACCGTGGCTTTAATTGGCGCGGCGACGAGGCAGCTACTGTTGTTTGGGCACACCCGTTAGATAGCGGCCTGATAAAAAAGAAGGTTGACTTCCACGATGCGGTTTACCAACTAAGCGCGCCTTTTAACGGCGAGCCTAAACAGCTGTTTAAAACCGAAATGCGTTATGGCAATACTACCTGGGGAACCAGTACACTGGCGCTGGTTAACGAAGTCTCGCGCGCTAAACAGACCGATAGGGTTAGCCGCTTTAACCCATCAACAGGTACTTTAGAAAAGTTGTACGAACGTAATACAACCGACGCCTATACCAACCCCGGTACGCCTGTCACCGCTAAAAATAAATTTGGAAGGCAGGTTATTTACCCGGTTGATAATGGAACTAAAATATTAATGAACAATACCACCGGCTCATCGCCAAAAGGCGATCTGCCGTTTTTAGCCAGGTTTGACCTCAATACCAAAAAGAGCGAAGTATTATGGCGCAGCAGCGAGGGTACTTATGAGGATGTGGTTGATGTGATAGACCCGGATAAATTAATATTACTTACGCGTAGGGAAACGCAAACAGAAGTACCTAACTATTACATAAAAAACCTAAGTGCCAAAACAGCCGATGTTGCTTTAACTACATTCAAAAATCCTTACCCGCAATTGGTTGGTGTAAGTAAGCAGAAAATATCGTACAAGCGCGCCGATGGCGTTGATTTGACTGGTGACTTGTATCTGCCAAAAGGTTATAATAAAGAAAAAGATGGCCCACTGCCTGTATTGATATGGGCTTATCCGCGCGAATTTAACTCGGCTGCCGATGCGGCGCAGATACGTGGTTCGCAAAACCGATTTATAACTATTAGCTGGGCCTCGCCGGTATTTTGGGTAACGCAGGGCTACGCTATTTTAGATAATGCAGAAATGCCGATCGTGGCTAAAGATGGTAAAAAGCCAAACGATACGTTTGTAGAACAGCTAAAACTAAATGCCGAAGCAGCAATAAATAAATTGGCTGACATGGGCGTAGGCGACCGTAACCGTGTCGCCGTAGGCGGCCATAGTTATGGTGCTTTCATGACAGCCAATTTGTTGGCACATACCAACCTGTTTAAAGCCGGTATTGCCCGCAGCGGTGCTTATAACCGTACACTAACGCCATTTGGTTTCCAAAACGAGGACCGTACTTATTGGGATGACCCTAAGCTGTATTATGATATGAGTCCGTTTAGCTTCGCTGATAAAATCAAAACACCCATTTTATTGATACACGGCGACGCAGATGATAACTCGGGCACATTCCCTATCAATAGCGAACGCTTGTTTGCGGCTATAAAAGGATATGGCGGTACCGTTCGTTTTGTGTTTTTACCTTACGAAGCGCATAGCTATCGCGGTAAAGAAAACCTGTTGCATATGCTATGGGAAATGGACACCTGGCTGGATAAATATGTAAAGAATGCCGGTACTGTAAAAACAAGTATGGCAAAAAAATAACTACTCATTCAACTAAAAAGCCCGGCTGTTGATCAAACTTATAAGCCATAGTTAGATCAACAGCCGGGCTTTTAAATTTCAGCATTGTCGGTTATTAAAGAGATATGATAATGTTGTAACTTGCAGATAATAAATTAATTAACCTGAAATTGTCACTTGGGAATAAATATTAAACATGCATTTAAAATATTTACACTTTATAAAATATTCTCTATTTTAGTGAAGTGAAAGTATCTACTCCTAATAGTTGTATACGGCAGGCGATTTATTGCCTGTTGCTGTGCGGCTTTTTTTTTGCCGCCTGTACACATAATGGAAAAGATTACGAAGCCGAGGCAAAGTTTTACCATAATCTTGACGATACCATTTTCAGGCGGTTTAATATTGATAAACCAAAAGAAACCATCCAGTTTATTGATTCTACTTTTAGGAGTTTAAAAGATATAAGCAGTTACGGCCATTACTATATCTATAACCGTAAGCGTACCTATTACAATTGGCTTGGCGATAATAATGCGAGCGACTTATATGCCGATTCGGCTGTAAAAGCTTTAGACCAGGATGATCTGCAACAGCATTATCCGGAGCAATATGCTTACGCCCTGCTTTCAAAAGGCGGTACTGCGTTTGCACTACATAATTATACCACCTCGTACGATTATTATTACCGTGCGGTAACATTTGCCAAACGGAACCTTGATGTTTGTAAACTAAAGGATTATAGCTATGCCGTGGCGATGACTTTGTATAGCCAGAAAAAGTTCAGCGAATCGGCCAATAACTTTAAACAGGCATTTGACGAATATTCTGTTTGTAAGGATAACAAGCGCGATGGCTGGCACATGCAGGAGATATTGAATAATACCGCACTTTGTTATACCAAATTGAACCAGTCGGACAGTGCGTTGTTGTACTACAATAAGGCACTCGCTTTTATAAAGAATACTGTAGCCCCCATTGTTACACCGCACGATGTTGAAGTAGCCAACGCGGTTATTTACGGCAATATGGGCAAGGTGTATTTTAAAAAGAATTTGCTGGATTCTGCCGAAATTCTGCTAACCAAAAGCATCAATGTAAACCTGATGCCCGGGTATGGCGATCATAAAGACGCGCAAATGGAGCAGGTGCAGTTGGCCAACCTGTACCTCAAAAAGAACGAGCCCGAAAAACTGCATCAAACGCTGCTGGCTTTAAAAAATGAATTCAGCAGTAAAGAAGTAGCGGAAGATGCTAAAATAGAATGGCTGTCGCTGATGTCGAAATACTATGAAATGACAAACGATAAAGCCGAGGCATTGCCTTATTATAAAGGGTACATTGCCATGCGCGATTCGGTAAATGAAGTAAACAAACAGGCTTTTCAAACCGATATATTACAACAACTGAAGGATAAACAACAGCAAATACAAATTGATACGCTAAAAAGCGATAACCAGTTAAGCCATATTTATTTGTGGATATCAATTACACTGGCTTTAATGGCATTGACTATTATAGCAATGGTGTATTATTACTATAATCGTAGCAAGCATAACGTAAAAACGCTAACCATGCTTAACCATGAAGTTGGCGAACAAAAAGGTAAGTTGGAATTTACGATGGTTGAGCTGGAGAAAAGCAATACCGGCAAAGACCGTATTTTAAAAGCCGTGGCGCATGACCTGCGCAACCCCATAGGTGGCATTGCAATGCTAAGTAATGTGCTTATTACCGACCATCAACATGATGAAGAAGAAGAGAAATCCTTAAAAATGATTGAGAGCACAGCTCAAAATGCACTAAAACTGATCAATGAATTATTGGAGATAAATATTCGTGAGGATAGTGTTAATCTGCAAAAGCAAGCGATAGAGTTAAATGATTTTATAAGGCAGATAATCCCGATAATGCGATTGAATGCGGAAAAAAAATCGCAGGATATACAAATGGTGTTACTGCCCAAGCCACTAACAATTGATATAGACAAAGAAAAGATAGAACGTGTATTGAGTAACCTGGTAAATAACGCTATTAAGTTTAGCTCGGCGGGAGGAAGCATTACTATAGAGTTGCAACAAAAAGATGGTTCGGTATTTATTTTAGTAAAAGATAAAGGTATAGGCATACCAGTTGAATTGCAGGCTAATTTGTTTAACACCTTTAGCGGCACCATGCGCCAGGGCACCGAAGGCGAACGCTCATTTGGTTTAGGGCTCTCCATCTGCAAGCAAATAGTAGAAGCCCACGGCGGCAAAATATGGGTGCAAAGCACACCAGGTAATGGTACAACGGTGTTTGTAGAGTTGCCGGTTTGAGGTAATTATGCACACGCGGCACGCGTAATCCAGAGAATGCTAATGCAATAATTATTCATATGAAAGATTTACCTTATTTTTTGTTGCTTATAAAGAAAGACGCCGTTTTATGGACGATTATAACTACCAATAGTTTTGCGGATATTAATTTAGAGGCAACAGTTCACGGCTTTTGGTCAAACCAATGTTTGGAATTAAGGGATTACGCGTTAAACAAAGACGAACACTTTAAAAATATAAGGATAATTAATGATGAGTCTTATATTACGATTGACTTTTATACAGATAGTGATAAGTATATGAAGAACACCGAATATTATTTCGGTGAGCCTGTAAAAGACCTGAATTCTTTATCCAGTAATAATATCAAAGAGAACAGTAGTCAGAAACAGTTGGGGGAATTTGACATGGGATTAGAAATTACAACTGATGTCGATATAGTAAACTATGGTAGTGAATATGGAAGTGTAATAGGTATAAAAGTTTATAAAAATAGAGAAAACTAAACTGGGTTTCCTTTCACAAGCTGGCGCGAGTATGCAGCGCTGACAAAAAGGTTGGGGTACTCGTGCATAACAGTCACGAGTACGCCCTGCTACAACCCTGTGCTGCATACTCGCGCCAGCATAGAGTATTATAACTTCTATGACGTTCTATTATCTTAAATTTCCCTACATCTCGCGCCGGCATATGAGCAATGCTATTGAATTAACAAACCCCATCCCCAATCTGGCGCGAGTACACAGCGTTGACAAAAGGGTTGGGGTACTCGTGTCTTTTTTAGCATAAGCCTTCATACTTTATTAATATCATCCCAAACCAACCAGTGATCATTTCGTCCCCGCAGGGTCTCCGAAGGGACCCTGCGGAACCGCGAAGCCAATTTGGTTTTTTAATCAATAAGTTTAAGGTAATTTAAGCTGGAAGCTTAAACCATGTCATACCACGAGTTACGCTGCGCTAAACTCGCGGCAGCGTATGAATAAAAAAAGCCGCTATACTTTCGTAAAGCGGCTTTGTAACATGTAGGGAAATTGAAATTATATTCCCGAATCCTTTTTAGTTTCTAGAGCTGTACGTACAGCAGCAGGCAGGTTTGAAAGCAAAGTATAGCCTGTTGCGGTTTCAATAGCCTTTACAGTAGTTATATATTGTGTCCAGTCAGAACTAATGGTGTTAATATTAGGTGTATTAACCGCAATAACACGTGTTGAGGCGGTGATACGGCTAAGGTCGTTATTTCCGTTAGGGATCACTATAATTACTTTCCAAATGTTTGATGGTACTACCACGTGGCCGCTATTAACAGTAGTTGCAGAACCGCTTGAACCGGTACCGCCCGAACCATAGCTGCCCATTACTACATATATCTCGTTACCGGCTGCCACTAATGAACGTCCGTAATCTTCAAGGTTTGCCCAGGTTTGTTCGTTATTGTTTGGTGCCTGTGGTATCATATTATCCATCAGGAATGTTGCCTGGTTAGCTGCGGTGGTTGATGTGCGGTCGCCGCTTGGGCAGTTATGCCCGCGGTCGAAGCCTGAACCTGAATAACTGGTTGCCCCTACTTCATACCATCCGGCAGGTAAATTAGTATCGGCACGGAAATCGTTCGAGCGGTCAATGCCACCCAATGATGTGCTGCCAACGTACCAGCTAACCCAGTTTGGTTCGCCTTTATCGCGGTTATAGCTTTCAGTATAATAAGTCTGGTCTATCAGGTAATTATCAAAATTGGTTAAGCTGGTAGTAGCCCCGCTTGGATTGCCCAGCATCAGGTTGGTATTATCCCCGGTCGATCCGCCACCGCCGCCACCACCTGTGCCATTGTCAAAGCTGTTGATGGTGAAATTATCGATATTGATGCGGTTGGTACCGCCGGTTGTTTTACGCAACTGGAAACGTAAAGTGCCTGCCTGGTTAACTGTAAAGGTTGCAGTTGCCAATGAAGTGCTTGACGCAGTAATGCTTGTTGTGCCAACCTGGGTATAAGTGCTGCCACTGTTTGACGATACCCATAACTGGAAAGCTGAAGAACCGTCTGAGCCATATACAGCATAGCTCATGGTTACTGTTGAGGCGCCGGTTGTTACATTAAAATTCATGCCTAATGTACCCGTGTTGCGGATGCGGATAGATTGTGTACCCGTTTTAGCGTCAGAAGCGCTGTTGCCAACAAGCGCGTCGTTCAGGTCCCATGATCCGCTGCCGAAGGTTACATTACCATCGGCATACGCTGTTTTGGTACCCGATTCAAATGTTTCATCGAATGTTTGCGTTACCGCAAATGAACGAATGTCTCCATTGTAATTTAAATTTACTAACGAAGATTGAGGCGTTACTGTGTTCTCACTTTTTTGGCACGATGCCAATAACAGTGCAACAGCCAATGGTGCAAATAAATGTCTTAGTTTCATAAAGGTTATGTTTTTATACTATTAAACGAAAATCATTAACCTTTGGTTGTTAAGTATTTATTAACAATGTGTTGTTTAATTAATGGTGGTGTTTACTCACCCCGACTACGCTACGCTAGTCGACCCTCTCTTCCGCAAGCGGAAAAGAGGATTGGAGAAAATTCTTCAAAATATCCTCTTCCGCCGCAGGCGAAGAGAGGGTGGTCGGGCGAAGCCTCGACCGGGTGAGTTATCGCAAGGTATGTAATATTCCGCTGTCCGAAGTTTGCAACTTCGGATAACTATGCCTGTAGTCTGCGACTACATAAACATTTAACAACTATCTAAAGTAATGTAGTTATAAACTACAAACATAGCAGTCCGAAGTCAGAGACATCGACAACGGTTCAAAATACATTTAAGGTAATTTAAGCTGGAAGCTTAAACCATGCTTACCACGAGTTATGCTGCGCTAAACTCGCGGCAGCAATGTTGTAGATTTTACCCAAATATACTTTGCGCCTTTTTTATCGTTTTTTCCAAATCAATTCCTTTACCTAAAACGCCCTTAAAAAGGTCACCTTCAACCTTTAACCGGTCGATTGAATTAAATATGGTGAAATGCTTCATGGTTAAGCCCGGCTTAACTTCATCCCAATGCAATGGCATAGAAACCGTAGCACCAACTTTCGGGCGAAGTGAATATGGACCTGCAATAGTTGCGCCGGGGCGATTTTGTAAAAAGTCGAGATACATTTTGCCTTTTCTATTGGCTACCATACGCTCCAAACTGGTATAATCAGGAATTTGTTTGTGTACAATATCTACAACAATACGGGCAAACATTTGCGACTGGTCATAACTGTATTTGGCATCCAGCGGTATATAAATATGCATACCGGTTGAACCCGATGTTTTGCAGAAACAGAGCACATCAATAGCGTCAAGCACTTTTTTTACTTCCAAAGCCGCTTCAATAACCTGGTCGAATGTGTTTTTATCAGGATCGAGGTCTATCACGCAATAATCAGGGTTATCCGGCGATTGCACCCGGCTAAACCATGGGTTCATTTCAATACAACCCAATGACGCCGCCCACAATAAAGTCGCGTCATCATCGCCTACTAAATATTCTTTATGCTCGCCATCGCCGTTGGTATAAGGAAATGTTTTAACCCAATCGGGCGCTTTGCCTTTAACGTCTTTTTGATAAAAACTTGGCCCGTGTATACCGCCCGGAAAACGATTGAGCGATAATGGCCTGTCTTTTAAATAAGGCAAAATATATTCGGCTACCTGGTAGTAATAATTGAACATATCGCGCTTGGTTACGCCATCCTCTGGCCAGTAAACTTTACTCAAATTGGTAAATTTCAAATCGTGCCCACAAATTTTGCGTACCTGCGTTTCATCCTTAGGGTTTAACAGCGTTTTGCGTTCTGTATTTTTAGGCGGATGTATAGCTTTGGTGTGTGTAGATGGCATGTTGTCAGCCTCCTTAACTGTTTCTTCGGTATGTTTTGCTGTTTCTAATACTACATCTTTTGCTTTTTTATCAGTGCGCATACCCTTAAAAGAAGCCTGCCGAAAAACACCATCGCTGGTAACTTCTGCAAAGGCCACTTCGCCAACTAATTCAGGTTTTAGCCAGGTAGGTTTGGCTCCCAGTCGTTTGGGGCGAAAGCGCGAAGGCTTATCTACATCAGGTTCTACATCAAATGGGCTTTTATCGGTTATTAAAGGTTTAAACTGTGTCATCATTTCTTTCTGCATCTTATCATTAAACCCTGTGCCTACTTTACCTACATAACGTAAAGTGCCGTTATCATAAACACCCAACGCCAGCGCACTAAATGGCTTACTGGTGCCTTCGTTACGGGTAAAGCCGGCAATAACTACTTCCTGCCTTCTTTGTACTTTTATCTTCAACCACTCCCGCGATCTCAGGTCGGAAGTGTAAACACTGCTTGCTTTTTTGGCGATGATACCTTCCAGCCCAATTTTTTCAGCAGCTTTAAAAAACTCAATACCGTTGGCCTCAAAAACTTTGCTTTGCCGGATGCTGTCACTATCGGTTGGTAGTGCATCTTTTAATATGGCTAAACGGTCGCGCAGTGGCAAGCCGGTTAAATTCTTACCGTCGTACCAAAGTATGTCAAACACGTAGTAAACCAGCTCTCCATCGGCTTCGCTGCGCCAGTTTTGCAAGGCGCCGAAATCGGATATGCCTTTATCGTTCAGTACTAACACCTCGCCATCAATTACGGCATTAATCTTCCAGCTTTTTAATATGTTGTTGATAGGGTAAAATTTATCAAACACCAAATTATTGCGCGATATGAGCTGTACGTCGCCCTTGTTGATGAATGCGAGCGCCCGGTATCCATCCCATTTAACTTCATACAGCCAGTCGGGGTCGTCAAATGGTTCATCAACCAAAGTAGCCTTCATTGGCTTAATGTTTTTTGGAATGGCAGCTTTTGGCGCGGACTTTATAAGCGCCTTAACATCGGCCCCAGCCGTATCCACCAATGGAACATCGGTGTCGTTACCCACCATTTCCTCAGCCGGTTTCGCCGGGACTTTTTTTTTATCGGATGATTTTAATTCTTCCACATCTTCCTCATGCCCGTGCTGCCAAACTTTTTCGCTGGTTTTCTCCATACTTTCAATGGTTTTGCCCGATAGTACTGATTTATCCTTTTTGGTAATATCTGTTGTGGATGCAAACTCATCGTTATGCTTGATTAGCAGCCAGCCGTTCTCACCCATTCCATGGGTTTTTACCAAAGCATATTCGCCATGCAGTTTCTCGCCATGCAATTTTATTTTCAACGAACCACTTTTAAGCTGTTGCAGCAAGTGCTTTTCCTGCGCTTTTTTGCCTTTAATTGCTTCAATGGGCTCGTAGGTGCCTTCGTCCCAAACAATAACGGTACCGCCACCATATTCGCCTTTGGGTATTAACCCTTCAAAGTTGCGGTAATCAAAAGGATGATCTTCTACCATCATGGCCAGGCGTTTTGTTTTTGGGTCGGTTGATGGACCTTTTGGTACAGCCCAGCTTTTTAATACCCCGTCCATTTCCAGGCGGAAATCATAATGCAGGCGGGTGGCATCGTGCTTTTGTATCACAAACATTAAATGGTTGCTATCTTCACTTCTGCCGGCTTTTGGTTCAGCGGTTTTTTTAAAGTCGCGCTTTTTTACATACTCTTTTAAACTCATACTAAGCCTCTTTCTTCACTTTTAAACTGCTCATTAACTGATCGTACAAGTCATTCCCGGTTGCTTTAACAGGTTTAAGTTTCTTAATAGTAGGGCGTTTGCCCTTTGCTTTGGCATGAATTATTTTTAGCAACTCGTCGTTATATTCATCCTTAAATTTCGATACGTCAAAATCTTCGGCATATTGGTTTATCAAGGCGAGCCCCATGTCTATTTCCTTCTTACTTAACTCAATCTTATCGGCTATTTCCAGATCGGCAGTATCACGAATTTCCTGCGCAAACCTTATGCGGGTTACCGTTAAAACATTTTTTAATGGATGGATAACACATAAACTTTCGGTACTGCGCAAAACAAACCGGGCCAACCCTGCTTTTTTTGATTTTACCAGTGCCTGCAGCAAAAGGGCATAGGCTTTATTGTTTTTATTATCAGGCTCGGTATAGTAGGATGTTTCATAAAATATGGGGTTTACGTCCTCCATATCAATGAAACTTTCAATTTCAATTACGCGGCTTTTTTCGGGTGCAGCATCTTCAAAATCGGCTTCCTCTACAATAATGTACTCATCATTCATTTTGTAGCCTTTAACAATTTTGTCATACGGCACTTCCTTGTGGGTATGTTCGTTAACGCGTTGGTAACGAATGCGCGAATGGTCGCGGGCGTCCAACATATCAAGGTCTAAAGAACTGCTTTGCACCGCCGAATATAACTTTACCGGTATGCTAACTAGCCCAAACCCAATTGAACCTTTCCATATTGCTCTCATAGCTTTATTTATTTACTATAATAACTAACAAGGAATGAAAGGGTTTTAGCTAGTTAATTAAGCAGGTAGCTTTATTAAGTGGTAGCTATAGTATGCAGTTCCTCTACATCCGATTTTTTATGCGGCAAAGGCGCGGGCTTCAGGTAGTCTGTTGTATGTTCATCATGCACTTTGCGAGTGGCTGTACGTTTAATATAATACCAGGCTGCCGTACCTGCTGCCAGCGCACCGGTTACAGCCGCTGCTATCCACACGCTGCTGTTATCGTTTTTAATGAATGGATTTTTCATAATAATCAGTATTAAAATTTTTTCTTGATAGTTTCTATCGCCTGGTCAATGGCATAATCTTTTACCCTGTTCATAAATAAGGATGGATTGTCCAGCACATCGTCCAGTACCGAAGTACCGTCTGTCCGTTTTTTAGTGATATAATAGATAGCGCAAGCTGTGCCGGCGCCTAACAGAAAAGCTTTTATCGTTCCCATGGTGATTCCTTTACACATCAATATCAATGATGGTGCCACGGCAAAAAGATAAAGTGTCCGCATTTATCATAATCATACTCGCGCCATCTTACGTAAAAACTCGATTTTAAATAATTATTAATATAATGTTATCACATGGCTTGAATATATACCTTTACAACGGAGGATTAAGCGCATGGGATTACCATTGAGAATAACATTTAACGACAAAGATTATACCTATCAAATTATAGATAGTAAGCTAATAGATAAACACACAACCGATATTGAACTTATATTAGAGGGAGAGAAGATAGAACTTACCCGCGATATAAAATTGGTTTGGAAACAGAAACATGGCAGTAATGCCATTGATGCTGAGCTTATACAAGCATTGGGACGTTCTGTTTCATTGCGATTAAGGATGTAGGTATTAAAGCTTATCCTTTGTTAATATATCTTTTAGCCGAACGAACATAGCCTTCCAGTTGGCTTGTACAATTTCGGGGGTCAATGCCACTTTGTTGAAAATCCATAAGACAGTTACCTGCTTTATCGTTTATAAAACTGATGGATACCGCGGTTACACCTTCAAAATGCCATGGTACTTCTAAAGTAAATGAAAGCCGTACTGCGGGAGCGATAGCTAAATAAGTGCCGTAATGGTCTATTTGCTCGTTTTCGACTGTCGTTTCCAAAATTGAAAACTTTCCGCCAATGCTCAGTTCCTGATGGGCTACAACGATCCAGTTATTCCGTGACTTAAACAACCACTGAGAGATAAGGCCGGGCTTTGTCCATGCTTTAAACACACTTTCAGGCTAAGCAACTATAGTTTCATAGAGATGAACGATCTGGCCATTTTAGGATAACTCTAAAAAGGGCAATATGTTTAATGACGATAAATAATGGATGGAATGCAGAAGGATATCTTACAAGTAGAAAAACTTTCACACAAAAAAAGCCTAACATTTCTGTTAGGCTTTGTGGGAGTTACTGGGTTCGAACCAGTGACCCTCTGCTTGTAAGGCAGATGCTCTGAACCAGCTGAGCTAAACTCCCTTCGTTTTGGGACTGCAAATATAGAATTATGCTGTTAACTCTTCAAAAATATTTTAACTTTTTTAAAATATTGTTTTTTTAGCAAAACCGACGGGGTAAAAATTACGTTTGTACCTCTTAAGAGGTACAGGTTTTTAAGCGCTGTTTCTTTTTGTCACAATTTAATTATACCTAATGAATATATATCTTTAGCCCGATAAATCTACACCTTACATACATGCCGATCCCTAACACCTCGGGCAACTTAAAACGCTCTTTATTATCTTTTATCGCTGCTGCCATCTTAGTTATCCTGCCGGGCATTGTAGCCATTATTGGCTGGTTTACACATATTGATATTCTTACCAGTGTTTCGCACAACTATGTCAGCATGAAATTTAACACTGCCCTGTGTTTTATTATTTTGGGCAGCGCTTTTTTGTTGATGTTAAAGGGTAATTCGCTTGCATCAAAAAATGTATTCATTATATTAATGACTTGCCTGGGTATTATTAGCGGGTTAACCATAATTGAGCAAATTTTTAACTGGAATGTAGGTATAGACCAGTTTTTTGTTGCCGACCCTAAAGCCGCTGCACAGGGCCTGCCGCCGGGTCGCATGGCGCTTTCATCGGCATTTTGTTTTACCCTATTGGCTGTAAGTTTTTTGGGGATAGATTCTAAAAGTATAGCCTATAAAAAAGTTGCACAAATATTTTTGCACGTCGTTACCTTAATTGCATTTATAGCTATTATAGGCTATTTATTGCGGGTGCCCAATTCTTTTACGTTTGTTTTCTTTTCATCCATGGCTATAAATACTGCCATATGCTTTATGATAATTTCAGTAGCGGCTGCCGGGATAAACTATAATTTGGGTATCACCAGTCTTTTTACCGGTCAAAGTATAGGCAATGTTGTTGCCCGCAAGTTGTTTCCGCGAATGGTAATTATTTTGCTTTTATTGGGATACCTGAGTATAAAGCTGGAGCGGGCCCATTATATTAATGACGAAGTAGGAATTGTGCTGTCTACCATGTCGTTTATTTTGATCAGTCTTTTTTTACTGTGGAATACATTGAACGAAATGAACCGCCTGGATCAAAAACGTACGGAAGCCGAGCAGGAAACATTGCTTTTAAATAAAAACCTGGAGAGCATGGTTTTGCAGCGTACACTGGACCTGAAAAACAGCAACGACCGTTTCATAAAAATATTCGACTCGAACCCGGTATGTATTGCCTTAACCAATTTAGAGAGCGGGCAATATGCCGACGTGAATGATGCAATTTTAAAACTACTACATTATAGCCGCGAAGAATTGATAGGTCATACAGCTGCCGAATTAGCTATCGTTTCGCCCGAATACAGGCAGTACATGATAGATAGTCTGAGAAAAAATGGCTTTCTAAAAAATGAGGAAGTTCAGTTAAAAGATAAGTATGGTAATATTAAACACTGCCTTATTAATGCCGACATGGTGGAGTTTAGTGATGAAAAATATATGATGTCGTTTGTCTATGATATAACCAATCGCAAGTTAGTTGAGGATAATTTGCAGGAAACCAAGAAAAGCCTGGAGGTATTAACCGATAAGTTAACCAATCAAAACAAGCAATTGTTAAACTTTGCGCATATTACCTCGCATAACCTGCGTTCACCGGTAAGTAATTTAAACCTGTTACTGCATTTTTATAAAGAAAGCACCACTATTGAAGATAAAGAGGATCTGTGGGGGAATTTTGAAACCGTTGTGCACCACCTGAATACCACGCTTGACGAGCTTTTAGAAGCACTAAAAATACAGGACGAGACTAATAAAGTGCGCGAGGAACTATCTTTTGAGCAGACATTTAATTTGACAAGGGAAATGTTGCTGGGGCAGATAATGGAAAGCAAGGCCGTAATAAAAGCCGATTTTTCAAAAGCACCTCAAATAGTATATCCTAAAACCTACCTGGAAAGTATTATGCTCAATTTGGTTTCGAACGCTATAAAATACCGATCGGCTTCCAGGGTACCTGAAATTAAGCTTGTTACCGAGGATGTTAACGGTGAGCTTACCTTAACCATACAGGATAATGGCATGGGAATTGACCTTGAAAGGCACAAGGACAACCTTTTTGGCTTGCGCAAAACGTTTCACCGCCATGCAGAAGCTAAAGGCCTGGGGCTTTTTATAACAAAGACACAGGTTGAAGCAATGGGTGGCACAATATCGGCAACCAGCAAAGTAGAAAAAGGTACTACGTTTAAAGTTGTGTTCAATAAGAAGTAAGGATGAAGAAGCCGCATACACTTTGTTTTATAGACGATGATGAGATTTACCAATACGCTATTGCCCGAAGCGTAAAGGCCCACCACTTAGCAGAAAAAGTATTGGTGTTTATGGATGGCGAGGAAGCAATGTGGTTTTTTAACGATAACGTAAATAATAACGAAAACCTTCCTGATATTATTTTTTTAGATATCAATATGCCTATTATGGATGGGTGGCAGTTTTTAGATGAATATCTCAAACTAAAACCCCGCATTACAAAACCCATTACTATTTACATGATCACTTCATCGGTTGACCCGGTTGACTATGAACATGCTAAAAGGATAAGCGAGATTTCTGATTACGTAGTTAAGCCTATTAAGCCCGAAATTTTAAAGGAATTGGTAGAGAAGTATACAATTGCAAATTAAGCCAGTTTTTACATAGCTATATTTTGACCCGGACGCGGGTCTTCCGGTAGTATTTCCATTTCCGGGAATTCCAAATACTCGGCATACCATTGTATAGCGCCTACTACATCCAAAGCATCTTCGGCCTTTATATCAATAGTTTCAAAAGCGTATAACTTCCCGTCGGCATAGCCAAATAGTTGTATTTCGTTAGGATCAGCGCTAAATCGTTCTTTGTCCAGGCAAAAAACTTTTATCTTAAGGTCGGTATCACGCGAATGGATCACGTCTCGGCATTCATTTTTCGGATCGGTTGCTAACAGATACACATTGTACTCCATATTATTCTGAACAACAGTAGGCATTATATGTTTTTATCAAATTCAGAATTTTCACAGAATCGAGGCGGGTAATTAAATGCCCAATAAAGGAATATTTTCCACAATCGATTACCCCATCCCTCAGCAATTAAAGTGTTGGCATACCTTATTACGTAACATTTATATGTGGCATTTATTTTGACCTGAAGATTATATTCCTTCTCAAAGGATGTTTTTCATAGGTAGATGTAGGGTCGAATAACTGCGAGAGTTTTTCGACCTTTTTTTATGCCCTATATTTTACCTTAAAAAAACAAAGTAATACTCACCCAATGCCATTATAATATGCATCATATTCCACGTTTCATTTAAATAATATAGACGAAAATAATTGACAAATAGTGAAATTAGCCCATCAACTAAAGTTTTAATACATCCTTTAAATCACAGTTTTAACTCCAGATTGTTTAATAATGTTAAAATGTGTAAAAAATACACGCGAAAATCTTAAATAATAGTAATTATTAATAATTCAGTTATTATATTTGGTTTAACTATTATAAACCGAAACTAACCACTTGTTCTTTATGGTAAATAATGAGTCAGTTAATTAAAAGAGGAAGCCCGAAAAGTTTCCTCTTTTCTTTTTAACGTATTTTGTAAACATCATGGCTTTAATACTGTTATCCTAAAAAATATAAGCCATGACCGACCAAGAAACCACGCCTGCCGAAAAAGACGGTAAATATGAATTTAAGCTATTCTACTCAGAACGCGAGGTAAACTGTCGCGTGGAAAAAGAACAAAATACGCTGCATGTTAATATTGATGACAATATTGATGCAGAGTTGCAAATAAATAACGACGGAACTATCACCCAAATTTCCGGAACAACCATACCACCATCAAGCATTGAGTTTATTAAGAAACATGTTTTAGGGCATGAGGTGTAATTTATCCCAACACCTCCTCCAAAATCTCATGCGAGCGAATAATGCCAAAACCTTCAATATGCAGGGCATAATATTCTAAAAGTTTGGTAAGCAGGTAGCGGCGTTCATCATTACTGAATTTTAACGCGGTTATGTTTTCAAACGTACCATCAAGCAGGCGGTTAAAGTTTTGCGTATGCGGCGGCGACAGGTACAAAACACTATCGGGTTTGTATTTGCTGAAGGTGCCGTTCTTCATATCAAAATAATCGGCATCATTCATCAAATATCGGTCGGGAAAAAAGCCCAGATAGCGTGTAAGTTGCATTAAAAACAGCAGATGAAAATTAGCCAATCCGGTGGTTGCATGGTCCAGCCATTCAACAGCGCTAAATACAAAATCAAACAAATGTTCGTCTGCCGATTGCTGCCTTACAGCTTTGTATAGCACTTCATCTAAAAAAATAGCGAGGCAACTTTTTATTACATCGTAAGGAATAGTTTGTAGTACCGGTGAGTTCTTCAGCTCGGCAATACGCTGTACGCTGCCCGTGTTTTTATGATAAACCACCATATCCAACAGGTGCAACGGTTGCAGCATATTCTGGTTTATTTTTGCCTTTGGCTTTTTTACACCGTTAATGATATATGATTGCAGCCCAAACTTTTCGGTAAAAATCTGCACAATTACACTGCTTTCGGCATAATCGGTAACCTTAAAAACAATGCCCCGTGTTTTATGCAGCATGCTGAATGAGCAACAATATCTTGGGTAAAAAAATAATAGCGCCAATAAGTAATGCGGCAATGGCGGTAATCAGTACTGCCCCGGCGCTTACGTCTTTAACATGCCCTGCCAGTTCGTTATGATCGGGCGATACCAGGTCGGTTAAAAATTCTATCGCAGTGTTTAATAATTCCATTACCAGTACAATAGCAATGCATAAAATTACCCATAACCATTCATGAGTTGAAATATGCAATCCATAACCTAAATAAACCGCAATTAAAGCCGCCACTAAATGCACCCGGAAATTAAGCTGCGTAGCCGCGGCATATTTAAGCCCCTTAAAAGCATAACCAAAACCACGGATGAATTTTTTCATTGCATCAAATTTAGTAAATATATTTATGCATGGCTCGCCATTTACTCACCCGAACATCGCTTCGCTCGTTCACCCTCACTTCGCCTACGGCGGAAAGAGGGTATTTTTAAATAATTCTCTTTAACCCTCTTTGCTGCTTGCAGCAGAGAGGGTCGACCAGCGAAGCGTAGTCGGGGTGAGTTGTCGCAAACCCGCAAACAACCAAATATTTTTATAGTTACTATATTGCAATCATTATGGACTTAAAACTCACCAACAAAGTAGCCATTGTACTGGCAGCCAGTAAAGGATTAGGCAGGGCAGTAGCGACAACGCTATCCTCTGAAGGCGCAAAGGTTATCATCGGGTCGCGCGATAAAGCCGAACTGGAAAAAACAGCTGCCGAAATTCAGCAGCAAACAGGCAATGAAGTTGTTGCTATGCCGATAGATATGTCTAAAGGCGAGGATATTGCAGCTTTCATAAAAACTGTCGGTGAAAAATTTGGCCACATAGATATTTTGCTGAATAACGCCGGCGGTCCACCGTTTGATAAGTTTGAGAATTTTGATGATGTACAATGGCAAAAAGCATTCGAGTTAAACCTGTTGAGCATGGCACGCACTAGTCGCTTAGTATTGCCTTATATGAAAAAAACAGGCAGCGGGCGTATTATTAACGTCATTAGCGGATCGGTAAAATCGGTGCTGGCTAATTCGGTATTATCAACCGCTATGCGGATGGGAGTAGTAGGAATGGCAAAAATGATGGCAGATGAGTTTGGGCCTTACAATATTACCGTAAACAACGTTGCACCGGGATTAATATTAACTGAACGTATTAAACATACCTTTCCAAAAGACCAGGACCCCGAAAAAGTAATGCATGAAAAAGCAAAGAATATCCCGCTAGGCCGTATTGGCAAGCCTGAAGAATTTGCGGCTATGGTTGCATTTTTAGCTTCAGAACAGGCTTCTTATATTTCGGGAACTACTATACAGGTAGATGGTGGCGCTAATCGGGCAATATTTTAAAAAAATCCTCTGTCATTCTGAACTGAGTGAAGAATCTTGTACGCGCGATTAGTAGCCGCTTACCTGTCATCCTTCGCTATCGCTCAGGATGACAGGTCCGTTATTTAGTTAGCGGACAATATTTTAACTGCTTGCGTTTAGTTTTTGCCTGCGGAAGTAAATTACTAATGAAATAATACCGCCAATAATTAACGGGAACGAGAAGCCAAGTAAAAAGCTGCTCCATGATTGTACAAGTTTGCTGGGTGCAAAATTGCTTAAAATTAAACAGGCTACACCGAATACCAAAAACACTACCGACCTCATTAAGCTAATTTTCATAAAGCAAATATAATTATTTGGCCGGTTTCCGGAATGATGACAAAATTTTAGGCAGATTTATCATCATCACTGCGAACAATATACCTATTGTAACACCCTGTATAGCGTGTATAAGTATTTTGTGCGGCCCTGCTGGAATCATTTGGAGCGCAACAAACATGCAGATGGCAGATAGTGCTGATAATATGTTGGATAGCGGTTTTTGTTGTTTCATAAAACAAATATAATTATTTGCGCTGCCTTTTAATCTCCACAAAAATTTTAACAATACTTAGCATAGCAGCTATAAAAACACCGGCGGCACCCCCTTGCACTACCTCGCGCCATTGCGAATTATACAGCGCAGGGACTGACATGGCAGCGGAAAATAGGATAATAGAAATGAGTAATAAATAAATGGTTTGTTTTACGCTCTTTTTCATCGCCCGAATTTATGCTTTTTAGCTTAAAATTTCCTACTTTTGCAACCTCTAAAATTTGAGGTGAGGAATATTCATGTACAAGGAATACAAACAGTTAAATTTATCGCAAACCGACAAGGACGTTTTAGACTTTTGGCAAAAGAATAACATCTTTGAAAAAAGCATTAGCAGCCGCCCTGCCGATAATCCGTACACTTTTTACGAAGGCCCGCCGAGCGCCAATGGTATGCCCGGTATTCACCACGTAATGGCGCGCGCCATTAAAGATATTTTTTGCCGTTATAAAACTCTAAAGGGCTACCGCGTACAGCGCAAAGGCGGGTGGGATACCCACGGCTTGCCTATTGAACTGGCTGTTGAAAAATCATTAGGGATAACCAAGGACGATATCGGTAAAAAAATATCTGTTGAGCAATATAACAATGCCTGCCGCAAGGAAGTAATGCGTTATACCGACATCTGGAACGACCTGACCGAAAAAATGGGTTACTGGGTTGACCTGGAAAATCCTTACGTTACCTATAAAAACGAATATATTGAAACCCTTTGGTGGATACTGAAAGAATTGTATAACAAAGACCTTTTGTACAAAGGTTATACCGTACAGCCTTATTCGCCAAAATCGGGCACAGGCTTAAGTTCGCATGAGCTGAACCAACCTGGTACCTACAAAATGGTGAAGGATACTTCCATCACCGCGCAGTTTAAGGTAAAACACGATAAGGATTCTGAATTTTTATTTGAAGGGGTTGATACTGACCTGTTCATTTTAGCATGGACGACCACCCCGTGGACTTTGCCGTCAAACTGTGCATTAGCCGTTGGTGAGAAAATAGAATATGTAAAGGTTCGTACTTTTAACCCGTATACTTTTGAGCCGGTTACTGTTGTTTTAGCTCAGGCGCTGGTTAGCAAATTTTTTAAAGCTGAAGGTGAAAACGCTTCGTTTGCTGAATATAAAGGTGGCGATAAAGTTATCCCGTGGAAGGCTATAGGCACATTTAATGGCAAGTCATTAGTGGGTTTACATTACGAGCAGCTAATGCCGTATGTAACCAATGCCGACCTGGAAAAAAATGCGTTCCGTGTTATTCCTGCCGATTTTGTTACTACCGATGACGGTACGGGCATTGTACATACCGCGTCTGTTTTTGGTGCGGATGACTTTAGGGCCTGTAAGGAAAACAACGTGCCATCGGTAATGGTGAAGGACGAGGCAGGCAAAGATGTACCATTGGTAAACAAGCAAGGAAAGTTTGTTGATGAGGTGACCGATTTTGCCGGCTACTATGTGAAAGAAGAATATTACAGCAAAGAAGAGCGCGAAGCAGAAGGCTTTAAACCTACCGATGTGCTGATCTCCATAAAATTAAAAACCGAGAACAAAGCGTTCGACGTTAAAAAATACGAACACAGCTACCCGCACTCGTGGCGCAGCGACGAGCCAATATTATATTATCCGCTGGATAGCTGGTTCATCCGTACCACTGCGGTTAAAGATAAACTGGTTGCGCTGAACAAAACCATCAACTGGAAACCGGAATCAACCGGCACCGGGCGTTTTGGTAACTGGCTGGAAAATTTGGTGGATTGGAACCTTTCGCGTTCCCGTTTTTGGGGTACGCCGCTGCCTATATGGCGCGAGGAAAATGGTACCGAAGAAAAATGTATCGGTTCTATTGCCGACCTGAATGCCGAAATTGAAAAGTCTATCGCCGCAGGCTTAATGCCTAAAGGCTTTACAATAAACGATCTACACCGCCCTTATGTGGACGATGTAATATTAACCTCGTCAAAAGGCAACCGCATGCTGCGCGAAGCCGATTTGATAGACGTTTGGTTTGATAGCGGCGCCATGCCGTATGCGCAATGGCATTTTCCGTTTGAAAATAAAGAAGAATTTGCCAATGCCTACCCGGCAGATTTTATTGCCGAAGGCGTTGACCAAACCCGTGGCTGGTTCTTTACCCTGCATGCTATAGCAGTTATGCTAAGCGAAGCAAGCGATGAGGTAAAAGCTGTAAATGCCAAAGTGGGCAATCAAGGCATCGCGTTTAAAAATGTGATCTCTAACGGTTTAGTCCTGGATAAAAACGGCAACAAAATGTCCAAACGTTTAGGCAATGGGGTCGATCCGTTTGATATTATTGAACGTTATGGTTCTGATGCTGCGCGCTGGTATATGATAAGCAATGCTGCGCCGTGGGATAATTTGAAATTTAACGAAGAAGGTATTGACGAAGTTCGCCGTAAATTCTTTGGTACTTTGTATAATACGTATAGCTTCTTTGTGTTGTATGCCAATATTGATAAATTCAATTACAGCGAAGCCGATATCGCATTAGCTGATCGCCCCGAAATTGACCAATGGATAATTTCACTGCTAAATACCTTAAGCAAGGATGTGGATGCTTTTTATGCTGATTTTGAGCCTACCAAAGCAGCCCGCGCCATACAGGATTTTGTTGACGAGCAATTTAGTAACTGGTATATCCGTTTAAGCCGCCGCCGTTTCTGGCGGTCGGATGATTCGGCGGATAAATTATCAGCCTATCAAACACTTTATACCTGTTTAGTTACCATCGCGAAGCTGATGTCGCCAATAGCGCCTTTCTTTGCCGATAGGTTGTTTAACGACCTGAACTCAGTTACTAATAAAGAAAACAACGAATCGGTACACTTAGCCGATTACCCTGCATACCACGCCGACCTGGTGAATAAACCGTTGGAAGAGCGTATGCAAATGGCACAGGATATATCGTCGCTGGTGTTATCGCTGCGCAAAAAAGTAAGCATCAATGTTCGTCAGCCGTTAAGCAAAATATTATTGCCAATACTTGATAAGAACTTTAAAAAGCAGGTTGAGCAGGTAAAGGATCTGATATTGTCAGAAACTAACATTAAGGATATTGAATACATCACCGATGCATCGGGCTTTATTAAAAAGAAGGTAAAACCAAACTTTAAAGCATTAGGCGCTAAAGTAGGTAAGGATATGAAAGCCGTTGCAGAAATAATTACCAATTTCAGCCAGGATGACATCACCAAATTGGAATCAGAAGGCACAATCTTGATACTTGATACTCGATACTCAATACTCGCCACTGATGTAGAGATCATCGCCGAAGACGTTCCCGGATGGCAGGTTGCAAATTTAGGAAAACTAACGGTGGCTTTAGATGTTACGATAACCAATGAACTTAAGCAGGAAGGT
>Ga0206854_1073_pt1 | contig 28664 bp, 21 predicted proteins | sample Alteio_BWOrgCont_50_FD_152870 | JGI IMG/M metagenome (GOLD analysis project Ga0206854, IMG submission 152870) | Enriched cells from forest soil in Barre Woods Harvard Forest LTER site, Petersham, Massachusetts, United States -... | ecosystem: Environmental > Terrestrial > Soil > Temperate forest >...
TGGCGTCCGTTTATGCGCTGCCGCTGGAGGCGATTGCCCAGGGGAAGAAGCTGGAGGAGTTGGTGCGCGCCAAGGCGTCGAAGGAAACTCTGGACTACGAGCCGATTTATCGCGGGCAGTCGCCATGGAAATTGTTGCCGCCGCTGGACCATCCGGAGGAATCGGCGCGGTGCCTCGTTACCGGCACGGGGTTGACCCACTTGGGCAGCGCGAAGAATCGTAACGCCATGCACGGCAAAACGGATAATTTGACCGACTCGATGAAGATGTTCCAGTTGGGCGTGGAGCAGGGCAAGCCGGGCGCAGGGAAAATTGGTGCAGCGCCGGAATGGTTTTATAAGGGCAGCGGCGCAATTCTACGCGGGCAGGGCGAACCGCTGCTGGTTCCTGCTTATGCCGAAGACGGCGGCGAAGAGGCGGAAATCGCGGGTTGTTATGTCATCGGGCCGGACGGAAAACCCTGGCGCGTAGGCTTCGCGCAAGGCAATGAGTTTTCCGACCACATTTTTGAGAAGAAAAATTACCTGAATCTTGCCGGCTCGAAAATCCGCACCTGTTCGCTGGGCCCGGAATTGGTCATCGGGGTGGATTTTCAATCCGTGCCGGGTTTTTCGGAAATCGAGCGCGATGGGAAAATATTGTGGAAAAAGGAAATCCTCACCGGCGAGACGGAAATGTGCCACAGCCTGGCGAACATCGAACATCATCACTTTAAATTTGAAACCCACCGCCGCCCGGGCGACGCCCATGTGCATTACTTCGGCGCGTGCGCGCTGAGTTTTGGCGAAGGCATCAAACTGGCCGACGGCGACGTGATGCGCGTGCATTTTAACGGCTTTGGCCGCGCGCTGGAAAATCCGCTGGCCATCATCAAAGCCGAGAATAAATTGGTTTCCACGCAAGCGCTTTAAATATGACCAAACCTTCGATTGCATTTCTCGGGCTCGGCATCATGGGCGGCGGCATGGCGAACCGCCTGCTGGGCGCGGGCTTTCCATTGACCGTGTATAATCGCAACGCCGACAAAGCGAAGCCTCTGGCCTCGGCGGGCGCGAAAGTAGCCGCTTCACCCAAGGCCGCCGCCGCTGGTGCAGACATTATCATCAGCATGCTGGCGGATGACGTTGCAGCGCGGGCAATCTGGCTCGGTGAAAACGGTGCGCTGGCGGGGGCAAAGCCCGGCGCGATTCTCATCGAATGCAGCACCATCACCCCAGACTGGATTAAGGAACTGGATGCCGCCGCAAAGAAAGCGAATTGCGAGCTGCTCGAAGCGCCGGTGACGGGCACCAAACCCCATGCGGCGGCCGGTGAATTGACTTTCCTCGTCGGCGGCTCGACGGACACGCTGGAAAAGGCGCGCCCTGTCCTGGCCGTGATGAGCAAGACCATCGCCCATGTCGGGCCCATCGGCAGTGGCGCCATGGTCAAGTTGCTCAACAATGTTTTATGCGCGGTGCAGGCGGTCTCGTTTGCGGAGGCGCTGGCGTTGATTGAAAAATCTGGTCTTGATCGCGCCAAGACACTCGAAATTTTAACTCAAGGTACGCCGGGCAGCCCGCTGGTAAGAACCATGGCCACCCGCATGACTGTGCGCGATTACACCCCGAATTTTGCGATGAAACTGATGGCGAAAGACGTTGGTTATGCCCACGCCATGGGCCAAGCCCATGGCGTTGATTTCAAAACCGCCGCCGCAGCACTGGAAATTTTCAAAAATGCCCTGGCCCAGAATCTTGGTGAACAGGATTTTTCGGCGGTGGTCGAACCCTTGCGCAAAAAGTGAGAAGGTCGAGGACGGAATGACGAAACGTCTGGATTGATTTGTGAGCTGTAATGGCCAAGGATTAGATACCCTGCAGGAGAACCTCCCCATGAAAGCAATCAATACCCCGGCCCACCCCAGATGTCTGCTGACATTTGCCTTGCTGACCATCGCGGGCTTAATGGCCAGCAGTCCAGCTCGCGCCAACGTGCCCGGCGGCGGCAATTCAGGTTCCGATGTCAAATTCAGCCACAACGGCAAGTATGTGGTGCTCTCCAACGGCATTGTTTCCGCGAACATTGACACGGAAGTGGCGCAAGTTGAGCACCTGGTCTTCAAGGGGCACGAGATGACGGGCAAGCCCATCTACTTCAGCCGCGATGGCGGCACCGACTACGAACAGCTCGCCCACTGTGTCTTTACCCTGACGAAGCAAACCGCGGACTACGTGGATGTTTCCTGCAAACATATTTATTCGCCAAGCAAGGGTGACAAGCACGCGTGGGATGTGGACGTGCATTTTGTCATGACCCGCGGCGCGAGCGGCCTCTACGTTTACACCATCAACTCTCACCCGGCGAGTTATCCGGAAATGGGCGTGGGGGAATGGCGCATGGTCTGGCCCACGCCGGTGCGCGGAGACGAGTGGGTGCTGGAAGATGATTACATTGATGACCTGCGCCACTGGCAATTGCCCAGCGCCGGCGACTACAAACGGATGGTGGCGGTGCCAGACGCGCCCAAGGAAGTTACGCAATTCACCAGCGGCTCGTGGAGCGGCAAATACGACTGCAAGTACGTATACGTCACCGAATATTGGGACCACCCGTGCTGGGGCTATGCGAGCGACAAGAACCACCTGGGCAGCTGGCTGGTGTTTGGCAGCGATGAATTTTTTACCGACGGCCCGATGAAACAGGATCTCACCGCCACGTTGGGTTCGATCAATCTGGTGCACCTGAACATGAATCATTTTGGCGGCACCGGGCCGCAAATCCCGCAGGGAACCTCCTGGCAGAAAGTCTACGGCCCCTACTTGCTTTACCTCAACGACAAGGCCAGCGGCGACGAATGTTGGGCGGATGCCAAGGAACAAGCCAAAGCCGAGGCCACCGCCTGGCCGTATGCGTGGGCGGTCAGTTCAGCCTACCCGGGCGCGAATGATCGCGGCAGCGTAACGGGCAAATTCGTGGTCACGGACACGCTTAAACCGGACGTGAACGGCGCGAACGCCTGGGTCGGCATCGCGTTACCCGAAAGCGGCCACGAGGGCGGTTTCCAGTTTCAGTCAGAATATTACCAGTACTGGGTGCATGCGGCGAGTGATGGCAGTTTTAAAATCCCCAATATCCGTCCGGGTCAGTACACCTTGTACGCCTTTACCAATGGCGCCGTGGGCGAATATGCCCGCAACAACGTGACGGTGAGCGCGGGTCGGGCCACCACGCTGGGCGATGTTGTCTGGAATGTACCCCACCATGGTTCGAAAATCGCCTGGGAAATTGGCGTGCCCGACCGCCGCTCCACGGAATTTAAACACGGCAATGACTATTTCACCCCCATGCTTTATAAAACGAATCCGCAGGAATTTCCCAACCCGCTCGAGTACTACGTCGGCAAGAGCGATTACAAGACGGACTGGAATTACGTGCAGAGTTATTATTACGAGGGAACCAAGCGTGTGCCACACCGTTGGAATATCCACTTCAACCTCGACTCTTCACCCGACAGCACGTCAACCCTGACGCTGGCCATTGCCGGCTCGTACGGTGCCGATCTGGATGTTTATGTGAACAGCAATTCGACAGTCTACAAACAAGCGAAGCCCAAATTCCCGAATCATGATGGCAGCCCACTGGTACGGGAATCCGACCACGGCAAATACGAAGTCCTGTACGTGCCGATTGGCCCCGGCAAACTCCATGCTGGCGAAAACACCATTTCCCTGGTGCAAACGAATATGTCGAGCGACCAGAACTGCATTAATTATGACTACCTGGCGCTGGAGTTGCCGTAGAGCGAGGCCAAGCCATTTGTTGGCTCGAAGCTAAAATATCACGGCAGCGCGGACGCCGACAACCAAGGCCGTGGCGCGGTTGCCCGCGTTGGCCGGATTGAACACCAATTGAAAGTCTGGCTGGACGGACAGCCAGGGGGTGAAGTTGACCTGATAGGTGAATTCCACGTTGGTTTCTGCGGCCGTCGTCACCCCGGGGCCGTTGGTATTAAATGTGCTGCGCGTGAAAGCGGAACTGAAGCCAGTGTAGAGCACGGCGACACCAGCCACATCTTTGGGCCGACTCGGGAGCGGCCCGCACCAGTTTAACCCACAGCCAAAATCGCAATCAGGCCCGACCAAATCATTCGGGCCCGCCATGCCACCAAAGAGAAAACCGGTCAGAATCGGTTGTGGGTCGCCGCCGCCCGGGCCGCTGGTCTGACACAAGGTCTGATTTAGAAAACCATAAAAACCAAAAATTCCATGCTGGCCAGCGCCGGTATTCCAATTGGTAAATTTCCCATCGTTGTAATAGGCACCCGCGCCGAGCGTACCCGGCTTTTGCGCCCAGTGATAATTCCAACCCGTTTCCGCCGCGTATACCAGGCCGTGGCCGGGATGCCAGCCCAGCCCGTGGTTGTTGCTGACATCGGAACCGGCGTCGCTCAAGTAAATGGCGGCTTGCGTGTACACCGGGCAGCCTTGGGGATCCAGGCGGGCAAACAAACCAGGCGCATCGAGCGGAAAATGAGGGATGGACGGATTGCCGTTGGCCAAGACCTGGTTGACCAGGATGGGCTGCATATTGACTCCGGGATTAATAAACAGCGCGTCAGCGGCGCATTGGGCGAAGTCGTCGTCCGCGCCAATTTGTCCAACCTTGAGCGTCAACTGATCGTCAAAAAGTTTTTGGCGGAGATAAAAATTATAAAGGCGAATCTGGTTGGACGCATCAATATTAGTCGGCTCATTAAATGCGCCGGTATTATGATCCGGGTGGGTGCTCTGAATGTAATTAAATGAAACCCGCAATGTTCCGCCTTTCCAACCCGCTAATTTTTCAAGATCGGCCTCGGTGCCGCCGGTGAGGAGCATATCGTCCGTCATCCCCGGACGAATGCCGCCGCCGAGGTTGTCCCAAAGCTCTCCCGTCCAGGAAGCAAACGGCTGCCAGCCGGTGTCGTTCAGATGTGTACGCCAACTGCCGGAGTCACCGAGGAGATTGGAGCGATCCAGCAGGCCTGATAGAGCGGAAGGAGATGAATCGTCCGCATGCAAAGCCGCGAAAACCGGGCAAAGGAAAGTCAATGCAACGAGCCAAGAGCACTGGGTCGGGGGGTGGCAAAATTTCATCCTTCGGCCAGAATGACCCGGCGGCGGGTCTTGTCGAGCGCCGGAACGTCACATTGGAGCGACATTTTCCATGTTTTTTTCGCAATCAGTTTGTTATTGCAATTAAAAGTCTAATGCGAATTACTTGCGTTAATTACCATGCCCTCTTCCGCAAAAATTACCGCGCTTTGGCTTGTTGCACTGATCCCTTTCGCCCAGGCGCAACCCGGCGCAACCGGGACGGTAGCTTCACCAATCGCGCCATCGCTTCAGAACCCCACCCCAGACGGCAGTACTGCTCCGTCCGCTGATTTGGGCAACATCACCGTCATCGGACAACTCGAAGAAGCCCGCAGCGAGATTGTGCCCAGCCTGGGAGCCACCGCCTATACGGTGGACAAGGAGCAAATTGACGCGGAGCCGCAAGGGGCCAATGCCCCCTTCAACCAAATACTGCTACGTACGCCTGGCATGGCGCAGGACTCACTCGGCCAACTGCATCTGCGTGGTGAGCACGCCAACCTGCAATACCGCATCAACGACGTGCTGCTGCCGGAGGGCATCACCGGATTTGGCCAGGAGCTGGACCCGCGATTCGTGGACAGCCTGCAACTCATCACGGGCTCACTCCCAGCACAATATGGCTTCCGCACCGCGGGCATCGTGGACATCCAGACCAAGAGCGGCGCCTTTGCACAGGGCGGGGAAGCATCCCTCGAAGTCGGAAGTTATGACACCTGGCGGCCCAGCTTCGAATACGGCGGCGCAGACGGCAAATTTAATTACTATTTCGACGGCAGCTTTGACCAAAATGATATCGGCATTGAGAACCCCACCCCCAGTTCAATGCCTATTCACGACCGCACCAATCAAATCCGGGGCTTTACCTATCTGTCGTATATTTTGAGTGACACCAGCCAGCTCAGCGCGATGGCGGGCACTTCCTATGGCAACTTTCAAATTCCCGATTCGCCCGGCCTGCCGGCCGGTCTGGCTCCCAATGGCACCCAATGGGTGCCGGGAAGTTTTAATTCCGCGACCCTGGATGAAAACCAAACCGAGCAAAACGATTACGGCATTTTGGCCTACCAGAAGTCCACCGGCAACTTGAACCTCCAACTTGCCGCGTTTGGCCGCTACAGTAGCGTGCGGTTCAGTCCGGATCCGGTTGGTGACCTCTTTTTTGACGGCGTGGCGGGCAGCGTGGATCGCCGAATTTATTCAACCGGCCTGCAAAACGACCTGAGTTACCGCCTGAACGACACCCACACTCTCCGGGCGGGTTGGACGGTGTTGGAGGAAGTTGCGCCGACAGATTCCACCACGACCGTTTTCCCCACCGATGGCGCCGGCAACCCCACGGGACCCGCCGAAACCATCAGCCAGAGCAACACCATTGACGCGCAGTTTTATGGTTTATATTTGCAGGATGAATGGAAAGTCACCCCCAAACTCACAATCAACTATGGGTTTCGCGCCGACTTTTACGCTTCGACAGTGCGAGAAGGGCAAATCAGCCCGCGCATTAATTTAATTTATAAAGTTGATCAAGCGACGACACTCCATGCCGGCTATGCGCGTTACTTTACACCGCCGCCGCTGGAATCGGTGAACGGCGCGAGTGTGGCGGCGTTCACCGGTACATCCAATGCGCCCGAGGTTACAACCAACGACCCGGTCAGATCGGAGCGTTCGCATTATTTCGACGCCGGCATCACCCACAAATTGACTCCCGCATGGCAGGTGGGTCTGGACGGCTATTTCAAAATCGCCAAAAATCAACTTGATGACGGTTTTTTCGGCCAGACGCTGATCCCCTCGGCGTTCAATTATGCCAATGGCCGGATTTATGGCATCGAATTGACCACCAATTATACGAACGGCGGATTCTCCACGTATGCCAACGCCGCCTATTCCGTCGCCCGGGGGGAAACGATCACTTCCGCCCAGTTTTTATTCGGCGCAGACAGCTTGAGCTACATTCAAAACAATTGGGTCAATCTCGACCACGACCAGACGGTGACGGCCTCGGCCGGCGTCGCCTACACCTGGAAGCACGAAATGGGCAACACGCGCATTTTTCTCGATGCGCTCGCCGGCAGTGGACTCCGCAAGGACGAGGAAGTATCCGGCGGAGGCACCATCCCCAATGGCGCCCGGGTGCCAACCTATTGGACGTTGAACGCCGGCATTGAGCAGGGTTTTAAAACTGACTCCGGTCTGTTGTTTAAGGCCCGCCTCGAAGGCACGAACTTGCTGGATAAGGTCTATCAATTGCGCAACGGCTCCGGCATCGGCGTCAATGCCCCACAGTATGGCATGCGGCTGGGCATTTTTGGAACGCTGAGTTGCAGTTTCTAAATCCAAATCAGGAAGACAAACAGAGACAACCAACATGAAGATATGGATAGCCTATCTGTTGGCCATTCTGCTGCATGTTGCGGTGTTTTTCATCCTCGCAGAGTCCATGCCTGCTTCGCGAACAGTTGCCCCGAAAAAACATTACATTGAAATAACTCTCTCTGCTGAGCCTGTCCTGCCCGAGCCTACTCCGACACCACTTCCTCCGCCAAACGTTGAGCCACCGCCAGAACCGCCGCCTCCGCCCGCGCCCGAGCCCGAGACTACTCCTCCGCCCCCGCCCAAAACGGAAGATGTTTTGCCTGAACTCAATCCGGTGCCTCCGACACCCGTGAGCCCTTCTACCGAGTCGTTGGCCTTGTCTGTTCCGCCTGCGCCAGTAGTACCTGTCCAAACGGAAGCCAAGGTCGCTCCCGTCGCTGCGTTACCCGCCCCCGGAGAATACCTTAATCTTTCGCAGCCTTCGTTTCTAAGCCGGGTTGAGCCGGAATACCCTTTGCAATCCCGCCGCCAGCATCAGCAAGGCGACGTGCAACTCGGATTATACATCAATACGCTGGGCTTGCTGGACAAAGTTGAGGTTGTCAAAACTTCCGGCCATCCCTTGCTCGATCAGGCTGCAGTTGATGCAGTGAAGCAAAGTCGTTTTCACCCAGCCTACCAAGACAAAACGCCCGTTCCCTCCCACGCCGAGGTGACGATCAGTTTCCGATTGGAGTAAACACTCAATGCCCGCCTAATATGGCCCAGGCATCGTGCAATGCGCCGGGCAGGCCATAGAGGTCGAGCGCAGTAATCAACAAGCAGGAGGCCCAACCGGCGACCATCAGGAATTTGCCAATCCGTTGCGGGCCCATGCGCCGTTTTGAGCCGGCGAAGCACATCAACGGGAACATGGCCAGCGGTAGTTGCATGGCCAACACCACCTGGCTGAGGACGAGCAGGTCGTTGATGCTCTGGTCGCCACGTATGGCGATAAAAATTATCGTCGGGATGATGGCGCAGAGCCGCGTGACCAGCCGGCGTACCCAGGGCTGAATTCTCCAGTGCATGAAGCCTTCCATCACCACCTGGCCGGCAAGCGTGCCAGTGATCGTGCTGGCCTGCCCGCTGGCCAGCAGAGCCACAGCGAACAGCAGGCTCGCCAGTGCGGTACTCAACAACGGGGTCAAGGTCAGGTAGGCGACTTGAATCCAGTCGGCATCCGCATCAAAGGTGACGACCTGCCCCGAGCCCAGCGTCACGTTGGGCTTGCCAAAAAAGACGATGGCCGCCAGCACCAGGATGGCCGCATTGACAAAAAATGCGATGGTGAGCGCCACGGTGGTATCCAGAGTATTATAGCGAATGGCCTGCTGGATGGAGGGCTCGTCCTTGCGCAACTGCCGTGACTGCACCAGGGCCGAATGCAGGTAAAGGTTATGAGGCATCACCGTGGCCCCGATGATGCCGATGGCGACAAACACCAGGTCTTTGCTGCGAAAAAACGCCGGCAGGTCAGGGGCCAGCAAGCCCCGGCCCATCTCCAGCAAGCCGGGCGCATTGGGGGCCAGCACAAAAATCTCGATAAAGTAACAAACGGCAATCGTGGCAATGAGCACCAGAACGACGGCCTCAAGCATGCGCATGCCGAATCGCTGCAAGGTCAACAGCAGCAGGACGTCAAAGCCCGTGATGCAGACCGCGGCCAAGAGGGAGATTCGCGGAAATAAAAGATGGATGGCCACGGCGCTGCCCAAAATTTCGGCCATGTCGCAAGCGGCAATGGCGACCTCACAGCTGAGGTAATTGGGCCAGCGCGTCCACTTGGGGAGAAAGTCCCGGCAGCATTGGGCAAGATCCTTGCCGGTGGCCAGACCCAGCCGTGCGGAAATGACCTGTAAAAAAATGGCCATGAGACTGGAAAAACCCACAATCCAAAGCAGTTGATACTTGAACTGCGCCCCGGCTTGCAGGTCGGTCGCCCAATTGCCCGGATCCATGTAGCCGATGCTAATCAACAGTGCCGGGCCGAAGAAGGCCAGGTACTGCCGCCAGGGCCGGGCCGATGACGATGGCAGGCGCACCGTGCCATGCAGCCCTTCCAGCGACCGTCCGGCGGACGGAGCCGGCGGGGGGGCCGAATTTTGAACACTGTTACTCATCTTTGCATAGCATAGAAGTTTACATTTTGATTAGTCAAATTCAAAATAGAGTTGTCCTCAAAGTCCGATTCGGATTCACTGGCCCTTATGGCGTCCAGCACCATCGAGAATTACCTCAAGGCCATCTTGCTGCGTTCGGGCGAGCCCGGCGGCATGGTGCCGACCGGAACCATTGCCGAGGCGCTGGGGGTCGTGCCGGGCACCAGCACCACGATGGTCAAGTCCATGGCCAAACAGGGACTCGTCGAATACCACGCGCGCACGGGCGTGCGCCTGACGGCCAAGGGCCGGGCGCTCGCGCTCGCGGTGCTGCGCAAACACCGCTTAATCGAATCGTTTTTGGTGCAAGTGCTGAAAATGGATTGGTCAGAAGTTCATGATGAGGCCGAGGCGCTCGAACATGCCATGTCCGACCGCGTGCTGGAACGGCTCGACGAACTACTCGGGCACCCGGTGGTGGATCCCCATGGCGACCCGATTCCCAACGTCAAACACCCGCGCTTTGAAACGAAAGGCGGCGTCACGCTCGCCAATTGCGCACCGGCCAAATCCTGGCGCGTGGTGCGCATTCTCGACCAAACTTCGCGTTTTTTGGAATTTGTCCAGCAAACCGGACTCAAGCCCGGCGCGCGTGTGCGCGTCATGAAGCGTGACCGGACAAGTGGCGTGGTGCATTGCGACCTGCGCGCCGGCGGCACCACCGCGCTGGGCTTTGCCGAGGCCAGCAAAATTGAAGTAGCCGAAGCGAATTGAGCGTCCCAGCTTTTAAAACTATTGTGGCTCGACCAAAAAACTTAGCGAGGGTTTGTTGGCTGTGTATTTGTGCCTTGTACGCCCTGAATTACCGTCATTGTGACTTTAGCAGTTGTCACGCCTACAAGATTTGTAGCTGTGACCGAATAACTTGCCGACGATGACATCTGTACATTAGAGAGGGAAAGGTTCGCACTGGTTGCGCCAGGAATTGCCGTACCGTTGTTATACCACTGGAAAGTCAAAGGATTACTGCCGGTTATGTTGGAAGCGATTGTTATATTCTGGCCTACCAACACTTGAAAATCAGTAGGTGTTTTTGAAACGCTCGGAGGGGTGGCCAAAGCGGTGGGCGTGAGCAGAAAGCCATGAGTTTCACCGGTTTTTCGGTTTTCGGCATCGCCTACAATTTGTCCGGCATCATTGACAGCATTAGCCACTTGCATTTCCCAATCTCCGGCACCCGTTGTCAGCTTGTTGAGATCCTGCATTCCCGAGTCAGCAGTCCAAACCATCGCAACAGTTTGAGCTCCGAAACCTTGTCCGGTCTCTCCTACGATGACCCTGTGGTTGTTCATGCCAAATGCAAAAGATGCGGGATTTCGGGATAACGTACCCAAGTCGAGCATCTTACCATTAGCACCCCCATAATAGAGAAAAGCATGATTGGATCCATTGGCGATCATGCTATATCCACAAACGTCGCCTGCATCGCTGATTCCACAGGCTTCACTTCGAGCGGAGGCGTTGGCCGTTCCCACGAGCGTACCTAAATCAATGGCTGGGTGACCGTCCTGCATGATGCAGCCATGAGTAGCAGTGACGCCAGATATAACTACATCACTCCAGCCGGCAACTTGATCGCTGTTATTGATTGCCCGACCCAAAGAGTTGACTGACTTACCAGTATTTATATCACTTAAATCGTTTAAAAGGATTGCACTACTGCTGTTCCATAAAATGGCTTTTTTAGAGAGTATCGTAACCCCGTGATGGATCGCGATAACCACCGAACCAGAGATATGCCCATTTTCATTTATTGCATAAGCGGAGCTTTCTTCCGCTGCTGGAAAAACGCTACCAATGTCCGCAAATAGGCCATTACCGTAAAACACACCGCAATACGGACCTACTCCAACACCAAGCCGTGGACCACCTCCTGCAATCTGTCCGGCAGTATTTATGCCACGACCAAAGCTATTCCCATTGTGGTAAGCGCCAAAACTATGGGTCTGTTTGTCAAAGTAATGGATTTCGCGCTGAAAAACTGCATGGGTACCACTGGGATTAATTGTGCTGATGTTGCTGGTGGTAATGGAAACAACACCCTCAACATGTCCTGTCGCACTGATGCCGTAAGCATGGGATTCTACTAACGCCTGAGTAGCGTTACCGGTGACGCGTCTATCCGTTTGGTTCTCGATGGGCAGATCGCCCAGATCTGTGTAAACGTAGGCGGCAGTTGTTTCCGCGCATATGGCGCTTAAAGGTAGGCCAATCGCAATCCAAGCAAAGAGAAAAAATTTGCGCAGATGCATATTGAAGCACAGATGTAAAATGATTCGAGAAAGGATGCCCGATGATCGCTAACTCGGCGACTAACCGTGAAGCATACCTTCGGTGCTGCTTGAATAGTCTCGGACAAGCTTTTTCCTCCGGCAAGCCCAAACGGGGCGCGGTTCGACAAACCGCTACTCAATACCTACTGCGGCTGAATCGCCAAACGCAGGAACACCATGCCATTGGCCGGAATCTGAATGCTGGCCTGGTAATGCGAAGTCTGCGCGTTCGGGTCGGCGAGTTGGGCAACCGCCGCATTGGAAAGATTTTGCCAGGTTTTCAAATCGTTCGAGGATTGCGCGACAACCTGGAGCCCGCTCAAATTTTTACTGACGTTGTAATCCAGCCGCAGATACGCGATGCCATTGACGACCTGCACGGACAAGGCGGGCAACTGGCCGGACGCAGGGGTCGCGCCGATGTTCATGGCAAAACGCGCGAGGTTCGGCAGGGTGTCGGTGAAAGGGGTCGCGGTCAGTGACACGCTGGTTCCGGCCAAATTCAAGCCCGCCGCCCAGGAGAGATAGCCCACCGGATAAACCGTGAGCAATGCGGACGAAGACGTGGCGTTCGGGCTGATGCCGTTGCTGGCCACACAACTAAACTGCGCGCCATTTAAAGTATTGGCTGCGCCAATGACGCTGAGCCGTGAAGTGCCGGTACCGGCAAAGGTGCTGTTGTCCGTCAAGTTAACCCAACCGGAGCCGTCGCTGGTCAACACCTGCCATTGGTAGGTGGGCGTCGGCTGGCCAACAGCGGTGGCGCTGAACTCCGCCGTGTCACCCACATTCAAGGCAATAGCCACCGGCTCGAGCGTGAAAGAGGGCGGGGATTGAACCGTGAGTGCCGCCGCCGCACTGGTGGCATTCCCTACGGAATTGGCGACAAAACACCGGAATTGGTCGCCGTTCATCGTGGATAGGGCGGAACTGATGGTGAGGCTCGCAGTCGCGGAGCCGGAGTAAGTATTGTTGTCGGTCAAATTCGCCCAAGTGCTGCCGCCAGCAGGCAGGCGCTGCCACTGGTAAGTCAAGGTGGGCGTGCCATTAACGATGACACTAAAGCTGGGAGTATCGCCCACGTTGGCGGTGAGGCTGGCCGGCGGGGCCTGAATTTGCGGAGCCACGGCGGCAACCGCCACCCGAAGTGTGTCATTGACGGAGTCGGCAATGTAGATGGTTCCGGCGGAATTAAGCACCAGCCCGTAGGGTTGGTTAAATTGCGACGCAGCACCGATGCCATCGGCACTGCCCTGAACGGTGGCCTGCCCGAGCAAAGTCGTCACGACGCCTGCCGGGGTGATTTTGCGAATGGTATTATTATTTGTGTCGGTGACGTAAATGTTGCCGGAGCTATCCACCGCGATGCCGCTGGGATAATTGAAACGCGCAAACGAACCGGTGCCGTCGGCGATACCTTGCAGTGCTCCCTGAGACGGCAGCGGGCCCGCCAGTGTGGTCACCACGTAAGCCCCGCCAGATGGAGTCAACTTGCGAATGGCGTTGTTGTTGGAATCCGCCACATACAAATTGCCGGAGGCATCCACGGCAATGGCGCTGGGAAAATTAAACTGGGCGTTGGTTCCAGTCCCATTGGCAAATCCCGCCGTACCCGACCGGCCGGCCAGCGTCGCGATGACCCCAGCCTGGGTCACTCTGCGGATGGTGTTATTATTGGCGTCACAGACAAAGACGTTGCCCGAGGCATCCACGGCAATGCCGTCCGGGAAGTTCAGCCGCGCGTTGGTGGCCGGACCGGCCAGGGTGCTCACGGTGCCGTTGATGGAGATTTTGCGGATGGCGTTGTTACTGGAGTCGCACAGATAAATGTTGCCCGAGGCATCAAGGTCAATCGAGTTGATGAAATTAAACCGCGCGATATTGAGCGCGCCATTGGTGGTGCCGGTGATGCCGGCCGCGCCGGTCAAGGTGGTGACATTGCCCGCAGGGGTGACTTTGCGCACCGTGTCATTGAGGGTATCGGCCACATAGATATTGCCCGACGCATCCAGCGCGACGTCGTTGAGCAAATTAAACTGCGCGTTCGCGCCGACTCCATCATTGCTGCCTGCCACCCCGACCTGCCCGGCCAAGGTGGAGACCGCATATGCGGGTACGACCACCACCAAGGTGGCGGGCGGCGTGATCGCGTTGTTGAGTACGCACTGAAACTGGTCGCCACTCATCGCCGCCGTTGCGGAACTGACCGTGAGATTCGACGACGCGACGCCCTGATAGGTGCTGCCGCTGGTCAGATTTACCCAGGTCGAGGTGCCCGCCGCCATCCGCTGCCACTGGAAGGAAGTCGCGACGCTGCCAGCCGTGAGCTTAAAGGTGGCGTTTTGGCCCGCCGCCACTTCCTGGCTGACGGGAGGGGTTAAAACAGTGATCAATTGCTGGAGCAGCGTCGGAAAGACCGGCACACCCACGCCCGTGCACATGTCATAACCAATGCCGGCGTTGTTGCCGCCATTCTGGCCATTCACAATATCGCGAAAGCATGCGGTGCCCAGCAGGGGATAAATTTTGGGATTAAGCGCGCCAAGCACCGTCTCGCCATTGCTCAAGCGCGCCTGATTCATCAACGCGCAGAAGCCGGCCCACGTCGGCGAACTCCAACTGGTGCCACCCACCGTGGTGCTGAGACCGTTATAAACAATCAGACAACCGGTGTTGGGGTCGGCCGGCGCGGCGACATCCGGCACCATGCGGTTGGCCACCGTGCCTTGGACGCCAGTGCCCGTCTGCCAGATTGGCTTGGTAAAAAACGAACTCGAATTGCCGCCTGTATCCACCCACGCATTTTCACTTATGACCGCCCCGGTGGTGGTGTTCAACGTGATGCTCGTGCCGCCGACACCGGTGACGTTGGGGTCGCTGGCGGGGCTTTCCGCCCCCACAATTGCACCCTCGTCCCCAGAAGAGGCAAAAACTGTGACCCCCGCGCTGGTTAGTTGGGCAAACAAGGCGTCGTCTGTATTCAATTGGGCCGCAGTACCTTCGCTGCCGCCATAGCTAAAGGATGCGACGGACAGGCCCAGCTGGGGATGGTTGATCGCGTCGGTGTAAATTTGCTGGTAGGCCGCATCCAGACTGACATCGTCCAGGCCAGGCACGCCATAAACGCGGACTTTGGCAGCCGACGCAATCGAGCTGCTCCATTCGACGTCAAGGCAGACTTCCTCGTAACCCAGCGCATCAGCACTACCGCCGGTCGGCGGGCCAGTACTGACGGTGACATCCGTGATATTGGCCGTAGTTTGCGGGATGCTGCTCGTAGTCCAAAAAGTAGTAAGGTCGCTATTGAGGGGGAAGGCATCCATGACCACCGCGATGGTCTGACCGGTGCCCGTTTGCGTCAGGGAATTTGCGCCATAGGCGATGGCGATTTGCTTCGGGAAATAGGGCGGAACAAAGGACGAAGCCGAATCGGGCTGCTTCAAGTGCGGGTGCTTGCGCAGATGCGGCTGGAGGCCGTTGATGCCAATCAGCGCCGGCGCGAGCCCCGCAGGCACGTTGGGCGCAGTGACCGCCGAAGTAAATTCGCCGTCCGCCGTCGCCACGCGCGCGAACGCCGTTTGAAAAGCCGCGCGCACCTGCGCCACTGTGCCACGGGCGAAGATCAACATGCCGCGGGATTTTGGATCAATCGTAAAACCTTGCTGGCGCAACCAGTTGGCCGTGGCGTTGAAGTCGTCGGACAAGGGAAGATAGTTGGCCGCCATTTCCGCCGGAGAAATAATTTCGCCACGGTTCAACCGGCTCTGCAATTCGGCAAAATTGCGCATCTTTAGGCTGACATTAAATTCCATGACCGCATTCTCTTCCTGGGGCTGCAAATTGGCGCGGACGATGTGCGGCTGGACGGGCCCGCCCGCCAAGGCTGGCTGCAATCCAGCCGGGACTTCCTTGATGCTTTCGCGCATGGTCGTCCGCGCGTCGGTCGGTGAATTGGCGACGGAACCCGGCGTGTCTGGCGCCAGAGCCGCATTAAGGTGCGGAACACCCAACATCGTACCGAGGAGACAAAACACGCCAAAGCCCCGCACTCCGCGCCAAAATGGCCAACGGGCGTTTTTATCTAACTTGATGGCTGACAAGGGCCAGTAACCCATTACGTGCTTTAAGATAAAACAAGATGTTCGCCGAAGAGTTGCCTACAATCGGCGCTGGCATCTTACTAGAGACGAAGCCTATCATTTCAGGCCTCGCCCTTCAATTGCAAAGCCCGCTAAAGAATTGTAAAAGCCATGGAGCCCGACGCCGTCAAAGCCTACTACAATCAGCCGGAAGTGGTCGCCGACTACACCAAGGCCGTCAGCCGCGTCGGCCTGTGGCGTTCTGAGGAAAAAATCTTCCTGCGGCTGTTCAAACCGGACGATGTTATTTTGGAATTGGGCTGTGGCACGGGCCGCATCGCCTGCGGGTTGTGGGAGTTGGGCTACCACCGGCTGCTGGGCGTGGACATCGCCCGCGATATGGTCGAGGAAGCCCGGCGCATAAACCGCGTACTGGAATACGGCATCAGCTTCCGCCAGGGCGACGCCACGAAGCTATCCTTTGAGTCGGGTGAATTCGACGGCGCGATTTTTGGCTTCAATGGACTGATGACCATTCCCAAGCGCGAAAACCGCCGCAAGGCCTTAAGCGAAATCCGCCGCGTCACCAAACCCGGCGCATGGTTCGCCTTCACGACGCATAACCGTGTCGGCGAAAAATACCATGACTTTTGGATTGAGGAAGAGCAGCGCTGGAAGGAAGGCAAACAAGCGCCGGGGCTCGACGAACTCGGCGACCGCCTGGTCGAAAGCCCGCACGGACTTTTATTTATCCATATTCCGATTCGCGAAGAAATTTTGGCAGACCTCGCGGCCACTGGTTGGCGTTATGAAACCGACGTGTTGCGCGCGGACATCGCCAACGAATCCGAAGAAGTGCGCAAATTCGGCGACGACTGCCGTTTCTGGGTGGCGCAGAATCCGGGCTAGAATGACGGATGGAAATAGTGCTGCAGAAGCAAAAGGTGGATAAACAATATACAGAGCAAGATACCCAATTGACCCAGAATCAGAAAGCCATGATCCATCTTTGAAAATCCGCCACGATTAGTTCCACGATAATAAATCAAGCTGGCCACAATTGAATGAACAATTGCCGTCGCTAAAAACGCTCCGCTAACTTCACCGATATCAGAGATGGTTGATCCAAGCAGCGCCAAGAATGCATCACACGCCAAACCCCAGCGGTAATGCTTCAATGCATTCATAGATCACCTTGAAATGCATTATCACTTCAGCGCTTCCTTATCCAAGAAATACTCCCCCACCCGCGTGGCCGGGCCGGTCATGGTGATGGCGTAATCATCGGCCACTTTAATTTTTAATTTGCCGCCGGGCATGTGGACGGTGATGTCGCCGTCGCACGCGCCCATTTTGCGCGCAACCGCCGCCGCCGCGCTGCTCGAACTGCCCGACGCCAGCGTGTAGCCCGCGCCGCGTTCCCAAATTTCAATCTGAATATTTTTGCGGTCGAGAATTTTTAGAAACTGCACATTCGTGCGATTCGGAAAAAGCGCATGCGTTTCCAAATGCGGGCCGAATTCATGCGCCAGCTTGGGCGAAATTTCGTCCAACGGCAGTACGCAATGCGGATTGCCGACGGTCGCCGCGTAAAAACGAAAGGTCCGACCAGCGACGGTGATTTTCTCGTCAAGCACTTCACGCGCCGGGCTGACATTGACCGGAATATCCCGGCTCTGGAAACTCACCCGGCCCATCTCGATGGTGATTTTTTTGCCACCGGCAGCGACGACGCACGTGACGACCCCGCCGGGCGTGTGAATGGTGAAGGGTTTGTTTTTGACCTTTTTCCGGTCCCACAAATAACGCGCGAAAATGCGCAGGCCGTTGCCACTTTTTTCGGCTTCGCTGCCGTCGGGATTGAAGATGCGCAGACCAAAGTCCGCGCCCTTGACCTTGAGCGGCCCGTAGAGAATCCCGTCCGACCCCAGACCAAAGTTGCGGTGGCAGATGCGTACGACCTCGGCGGGCTTGGGCGCGCGCGGGGCGTCGGCCACATCGAGTACGAGGTAGTCGTTGCCGAGGGCGTGGTATTTCCAAAAGCGGGTGTTATTCTGGCGTTGGCTCATCGCTTGACACGGTGGCAATGGCGGGGTAATTTCGCAACCCTTTGTTCGATGGCGACCCGGTTAAACGGGATGCCCTAATGACAGGCTCGGGTGGTGGAATTGGCAGACACGTACGCCTCAGGAGCGTATGCCGTAAGGCTTAAGGGTTCGACTCCCTTCCCGAGCACCATTTTTAATATGTTTACCCAGGAACCGACCTCGCAGCACTGGCTGGAAAATTTCGTTCGCTCGCAAGGCGGCATTGCAGGGACGGTTCACCGGCGCGAAAGTGATGGACTAAAACTGGTTGCCGCAATCAATCTCCCTCCTCCCGTCATCGCGGTGACCCTGAACATTCCCATGGGCAAAGGCATGGCGGGGCTGGCCTTAGAACGAAAAGAAGCCGTGCAAACCTGCAATTTGCAAACCGACCGCAGCGGCGATGTGCGGCCTGGCGCAAAAGCCGTGCAAGCCCAAGCGGCGATTGCGTTGCCCATTTTCGATACGTATGGAGAAGTTCGCGCCGTAGTCGGATTGGCCTTTGCCAACGAGCGGGAATTACCGGTCGAAGAAATTACTCGTCTCGCTCAAGCCGCCGGCACAGTGCCATAATCGGACTTACTCCATCGCCTTTTCTTTGCCGAGCGCGGCGTAAAATTCCTTGGGTAGCGGGCTTTCGGCGAAGAAATTCAGTTTCGTCAACCGCGTGCTGGCCGCGTGCAGAAACAGTCGTTTGTGGCCGGTGCGGCGGCCAAATTCGCGATTGAATGGAAAATCACCGTAAGTGCCGTCGCCCACAATCGGATGACCATGCGCGGCGGATTGCACCCGGATTTGATGGGTGCGGCCTGTGGCCGGCTCGAGGCGGAGCAGCGTAAGCATCGCACCGGCGTTGGGGCTGACTTCGACGACTTCGTAATGGGTGGTCGCAACTTTGCCCACCGGCCCCGGGCCCGGACGCTTGACCACAATGCGCGCGCCTTCGTGGCTGCCGGGGCGCACGGGCAGGCGGAGCAATTGGTCGGTCCAGGTGCCTTTGCGCGGACGAATGGAACCCAGCACGAGGGCGTAATAAACCTTTTTGACCTCGCCCTTTTCAAACGCCGCGCGTCCGATCGCCGCCGCCTCACTGTCCATCGCCGCAAGCACCAGTCCCGATGTCGGCGAATCAATGCGGTTGACCAAATATAATTTCCCCGGATCTTCCGCAGATTCCGGATGCCAGCGGTAACATTCGCGCTGGTGGTCGTACCGCGCCTGCAGCAGGGAATAATTGCGATCCGCGTCCTTGTTGGGATGCGACATCAAGCCGGCGGGTTTTTCCAACGCCAAAAACTTCCCCTCGACGTGAACGATGCGCGCGCCGTGCGCCAGCGGCAGCACCTTGGCCCAATTCACGGGTGCGGGTGCTTCGCTCATCGGTAGTAAAAGGTGATGCGAACGGTTTGTCCGGTGCCCAGGAGCGCGACCATTTCCTTGCTCCATACTCCGTAGGGCGCGGGCTGCTTGATGGCATTCACACACATGAGCGTCGCGCCGCGCGTGGCATTGGAATCTAGTACTTGCAACTCGGTGATTTCCCCTTTGGGATTAATGACGAATTGGATGGCGACTGCGGTGCCGGCGTCGCGCAGGTTGAAAGAGTAATTTTCACACTCGTTGTCCCATTGCGAGCTGATGGCCTCGTACATCATGTTCAAATAGGCACCGAATGGGCTCCATTTCGCGTCCACCGCCGGAGCGATACCGCCATTGTGCGAACCTTCCGTTTCCTTAAGAATGGGCCCGGCGTGGGTTTTCGCGTCCAGACTCTGGCGGGATTCGGGGGTGACAGCCGCGGCGCTCGCGGCGACGAAATCGGGCGTCAACGGCCCTGGACGCGCGCGCGGATTGGCCTGCTGTTGGGCGACGGAAGGCGGCAAAGTTGTATCAGTGGGTTTGTCGGCCGGTTTTTCCGGAGGCTTTTCCTCGAAGCGAATGCCTTCGCCATCGGTCGCAGTCGGTTTGGCGGGCAAGGCCGCCGGTGCGGCAGCCGCCACGGGCGCGGTGGGTTCAGCAGCAGCGGCGGGTTTCTGCGCCGGTGGCGCAGCGGGAGTGGGCGGGGTTGGCGCGGGTGCGGGTTTGGACAAACTGCCTTGCACGATTTTTGGCGAATTCAGCTGGTCACCATCCGTGCGGGGCTTGTCGGAATTGCCCTGCGGATTCGGATTGGGCTGGGCCACGCGCTGGTCGCGGTTGGAAATATTATTCGTGGGCGGAGGCGGGGAGGCGGGCGCGTTCGGGTTCGTTTCCATGTAACGCATCGCCTGCTGGTCGGCAGGTGTCAGCGGCGTCAAAATATATTCCACGGACGGCGGCGGAAGACCGGTGGACTGATTCGTTATCCCGCGCGACATTTGCATCGCGGTGCCGAGCCAGGGCAGAATCCAAAAGAACAACGCGGCGTGCAGCACGAAGGTCAGCAGCACCGCCGAGCCGATGATTTTGGGGTCGTCCTCGCGCCGCTTATTTAATTGGTCAAAATCCGTCCACGCCCGCAGGGGGCGAGCGGCGGCTGGGCTAACGGGCGGCTGGGTGGGAGTCGTCACGAAATAACGAGTCTTCGATGATGGGCACTTCCCCGGCGGGAAGCAAGGCCAGCCCGCGCAGTTGCTCGGCCAGCCATTCCACCGGCAGGCCCATGATGTTCGAGAACGAGCCGCGGTATTTTTGCAAAATCAATTCGCGCCCCTCCTGGATGCCGTAGGCCCCGGCCTTGTCGAGCGGGTTCACCAGCGCGAAGTAGCGCGTGATGATTTCGTCGTCGAGTTGGCGAAAAGTGACCTCGCTCGTTTCGCAATGGGAGATTTCCACATCGGGTCGGGACGGCTCGCCTTTTCGCCAAAGGCAGACCCCCGTATAAACCGTGTGCGTGCGCCCCGAGAGACGTTTCAACATCGCGCGTGCCTCGGCCAAATCTGCTGGTTTGTTCAAAACCTGATTATCGAGCGCGACGGTGGTGTCGGCGGAAAGCACCCACGCGCCCGGACGCTGCGCACAGACCCACGCGGCCTTGAGCGCGGCATTGTGCAGCACCATCGCCCGCGGCTCGGCGTCCACATCCTCATGCTCCGTAATCGGCGCGACCAGCACCTCGAACTTCACGCCCAAACGGGCCAGCAGCTCCTTCCGCCGCGGGGAAGCGGAGGCGAGGAGGAACTTCTCATTACTTTTTCGATTTGCCATGAATTGTTTTTCAGTGAGTAATTTATAATAGCCGATTCAAATATCTCTTTCCAAGAAATGAACGTTGAAGAATTAAAGTCGGTCATTCGCAAGGTATTTCATGGCGTTAAGCTTGAAGATGGCGTAAGCCTTAAACAAGGCGAGATCTGCGATAATTATGGTAAGGATAATAATGGCCGGGAGGTAACAAAAATTGAATATTTAAATATTCCAAAATCAGAAATAACGGATAACTGGGAATCGCTTACCCTGGAGTACCTGGATCAATATCCAACCCTTTCTTACCAAGACGCCAAGGGATTCAGGTATTATATTCCTGCCTTTTTGCTAAGCCTTTTGTCTTTCTACGATTCGGGCAGCTCCCGATCGATTGGGACTCTATCGTCCCTCTACCCTGAAATGGGGCAATTATTTGAGTACCACATGAGTCAATACTCTCTACTCAACCCCGAACAGCGTCAGGCAATTGCACTTTATCTCCGCGAGTTCCCAAATCTTGTAAGTTTGAAAGGCGAAGATGTTAAAGTTGTTAATCGTGCATTTGAGAATTACTGGAAAGACTTTCTTCCGCCCGGAATTTAAAATCGCCATTTTGGCAAAAGCATGGATTCATTAAAGGGTTCACCATGCCCACCCCTCTTTCCGATGCCTTGTTCGAGCGCGCCCAGCGGCTGATTCCCGGCGGCGTGAACTCGCCGGTGCGGGCGTTTCGCGGGGTCGGGGGCACGCCTTTCTTCACCATCCGCGCGCAGGGCTGCCGGTTGTACCCCGCCGATGGCGGCGAAGTGATTGACTACGTCTGCACCTGGGGTCCGGCGCTGTTTGGGCACAACCACCCGCGCATCCGCCTGGCCATCGCCTCCGCGCTGGAAAAAGGCACGAGCTTTGGCACGCCCCATCCCAACGAAGTGGTCATGGCGGAAATCATGGCCGAGCTGGTGCCGTCGCTGGAAATGGTACGCCTCTGCAACAGCGGGACGGAGGCCACGATGTCGTGCGTGCGCCTGGCGCGCGGGTTTACCCAGCGCGACAAAATCATCAAATTCGCCGGCTGCTACCACGGCCATGTGGATGCGCTGCTGGTCAAAGCCGGCTCCGGCGCGTTGACGCACGGCCACCCTGACAGCGCGGGCATCCCCGCCGCGACTGCCGCCGACACGATTGTCCTGCCCTACAACGACCTCGCCGCTGTGGACGAAACTTTTTTGAAATTTCCCGGCCAAATCGCGGGAATCATCCTCGAACCCTATCCCGCCAATGTGGGTTTAATTTTGCCCGACCCCGGTTATCTGTCCGGTTTGCGCGAGCGCTGCACCAAGGCCGGCGCGTTGTTGATTTTTGACGAAGTGATGACGGGCTTCCGTGTCGCCCCCGGCGGCGCGCAGGAAATCACCGGTGTGCGGCCCGACCTGACCGCGCTGGGCAAAATCATCGGCGGCGGTTTGCCGGTGGGTGCCTTTGGTGGACGCCGCGACGTGATGGAGAAACTCGCGCCCCTCGGCCCCGTGTATCAAGCCGGGACGCTTAGCGGCAACCCGCTGGCGGTGGCCGCGGGTCTTGCCGCGCTGACCTTAATTAAAGAATTGAAGCCCTACCCTGCGCTCGAAGCCGCGGGCAAAAAACTTGCCGGTGCCTTGCGCGAAGCCGCGAAGAAAAAAGGTCTGCCGCTGCAAGTGCCGCAGGTGGGCTCGATGTTCGCGCTGTTTTTCACCGACCAACCCGTGCGCGATTACACAACCGCACTGACCGGCGACGCCAAAATTTTCAGCAAGGTGTTTCATGCCGCGCTGGACAACGGCGTGTACCTGCCGCCCTCGGCCTACGAGACCTGTTTCATCAGCACGGCGCACGACACGGATGCGATTGACCGCACAATTGCAGTGCTGACGGCGGCCATCGCCGCGCTATAATCCGCGCCTTGCCCTTATGGATTTACTGACTTTACGTGTGGCCAAACCCCCGGCCCGTCCCCTGATGATTTGGGACGGCGAGTGCCGTTTTTGCGGCGGCTGGATCCGGCGCTGGCAGGGCTATACGGCGGGGGCGGTGGATTACGAAACCTTCCAATCGGTCGGCGCGCGTTTTGCCGAAATCGGCGAAAAGGATTATGCCAACGCCGTGTACCTCGTGATGTCCGACGGCCGGGTCTTTCGCGGCGCGGAAGCGGTGTTTGAATCGCTGAGCCTCGCGCGCGGCCACGGTCTGGGGTTGAAAATGTATCATCACGTACCGGGCTTCAAAGCGGTGTCGGAATGGTTTTACGGCAACGTGGCGCAGAACCGGCACTGGCTGTCGCTGTTGACCAAAATATTCATGGGTGACCCTGGCGTGCCCAGCACCTATCGCTTCAGCAGTGTTTTATTTTTGCGTTTGCTCGGGCTGATTTTTCTCGTGGCGTTCATCTCGTTCTGGGCTCAGGCGGCGGGGCTGGTCGGCGACCACGGCATCATTCCCGTCAGCGATTATTTCCATGCGATTGGTTCCGCGAAGGATGCCACGGCGAACATGAAGTTTTGGTCAGCTCCCTCATTGCTGTGGTTTTTTCCGAACACCTTTGGCCTGAACTGGCTGGCAGGCGTGGGGTCGGCCTGTTCGCTCTTGTTGATGGCGGGGCTGATTCCCGGTTGGGCGCTGCTGGGTTGTGTAGTGGCGTATGCGTCGCTGCGCAACGGCGTGCCGATTTTCCTCAACTTCCAGTGGGACGCGCTGTTGATTGAGTCCGGATTCGTGGCGTTGCTGCTGGCACCGTGGGGCCTGTGGCAGCGGGTGTGGGCGCCGCGCGAACCATCCAAGGTCGGCCGGTGGTTGGTCTGGTGGTTGTTGTTCAAATTGATGGTGATGTCCGGCCTCGTTAAAATTCTGACCAATGGCAGCGGCCCTGGCCCGGAGCACCCGGGGTGGTTCCGCCAAATGATGTCGAGCCTCACGGGCGTGCCCATCGGCAACAACACCTGGCTCGATGGCACCGCGCTGCAATACCACTATTTCACCCAGCCTATTCCAGCTTCGACGAGTTGGTGGTTTCATAATCAGTCCGCTTGGTTCCATGCCTATTCGCTCTGGGCGTGCATGTTTATCGAAATCATCGTGCCCTTTGCCTTTTTTGGACCGCGGCGGCTGCGGCACCTCGCCGCGCTGTTGCAAATTTTCCTGCAGGTGGCGCTGCTGGCCACGGGCAATTATGGCTTCTTTAATCTGCTGACCATCGTGTTGTGCATTCCGTTGTTCGACGACACCTTCTGGCCGGCACCCGTGCGAAAAATAATCGGTAGCGAACCCCCCGCGCCCCGATCCATCCTTCCACCGACGTTGCGCTTGACCGGGCACATGACCCGCGGGCTGCTGGCCGGTTTAGTTTTGCTGGTGGGCATTATTCAATTCTGGACCACCTGGGCTCAGCGCACCCGCGCCACGCCCCCCGCACCGCGCGAGCTGAATTTGGCCGAAGAAGTCTCCATCCGCGCGAGCCAGCTCGGCATCGCGAATTCCTATGGCCTGTTCCGCGTGATGACCACTGACCGGCCGGAAATTGTCATCGAGGGCAGCGCCGATGGCGTCAACTGGCGCGAGTACGAATTTATCTGGAAACCCGGCAATCCCATGCGCGAGCCGACCTTCACCACCCCGCACATGCCGCGGCTGGACTGGCAGATGTGGTTTGCTGCGCTGGAGATTTATGAGGATCGCCAGATGCCCTCATGGCTGCCGCTCTTCTGCGCCCAATTGCGCAATGGCAACCCGGCGGTGCTCGGATTACTCGACCAGAATCCCTTTCCGAACGCACCGCCGCAAAACATCCGGGTCCAAGTTTACCTCTATCATTTCACCACGCCGGAAGAACAGGAAACGACCGGCGCGTGGTGGACGCGCAAGCAGGTGATGTAATCAACGCGCCGTTGGAGCTTTGACCAGCCAGGAACCAATCACGCCGCCGGCCAGCGCGATGGCAATCACCGCCAGTGAAACCCCCAGCGGAATTTCGTAAACTTTCATCAGGAGCATCTTGGTGCCAATGAACGCCAGCAAACCGGCCAGCGCGTAGGGCAGCAACCAGCAACGCTCGATGACATTCTCCACGACGAAATAAAGTGCGCGCAGGCCGAGCACGGCAAAAATATTGGAACTGTACGCCAAAAACGGATCACGGGTGACCGCCACCACCGCAGGCACGGAATCAAGGGCAAAAGTCACGTCCACCAACTCGACGGTCAACAACACCGCGAACAATGGCGTAAGCAACCAGCGACCGTCCCTTTGTACGGCCAATTTGCCGCCGGGATTTTCCTCCGTTGTCGGCAACCAACGCTGCAGCCACGGCCAGAGGGCGGGCGTCTGTTTCTTGATGGAAGACGCGGGTGGCCGCACCATTTTCCAAGCGGCCCATAATAAATAAGTGCCAAAAATATAAAAGACCCAGTCGAACCGTTGCGCGAGTTCAACCCCGCTCAAGATCAGAACGGCGCGCAGCATCATTGCTCCGAGCACGCCCCAGAGCAAAACCCCGCGCTGTTGCGTGGTTGACACCCGGAACTGCCGGAACAACAGCACAAAAACCAGGACGTTGTCCAGGCTCAGCGATTTTTCCAGCAGGTAGGCGGTGAAAAATTGCAAGGCCGCCGGACTACGGGCCTCGGCCGGATAGCCGCCGACCGCGCCATACGCGATGGCCAGGCCAAAGATGACCGCGAGGGAAATCCATCCCACGCTCCAACCGAGGGCGGATTTAACCCCCCCGCCATGCGCGCCTTTGCGCAAGGCCAGCAAATCCACCCCCAGCAGCACGAGCACGCCAAGGTTAAATCCCACCCACCAGCCGGTTGAAACTTGCACCACCCCACTGCAACTTACGCCCGCGCCAAAGTCACGCCGATTAGGTTTTGAATTTGATTTGAATTTTATAAGGGCACCCAGACATTTTCTGCTTTAACGCCTGCCCCGGAAGCGGCAGACTGGTCGGATGGAGTTAATTGACGGCAATGCCATTGCAGAGAGCATCCTCGCGCAACTGGGCGCAGAGGTGGCCAAAATCCCCGGTCGGCGGCCCACCGTGGCATTCCTGCGCGTGGGCGAAGACCCGGCGTCCGTCTCCTACGTCACCAAGAAACAGAAAACTGCCGCCCTCGTCGGTATGCAGAGCCGGCTCGAACTTTTCCCGGACACGACCACCCAGTCGCAACTGCTTGCGAAAATCAGTCAGTTAAACATGGATCCGCTGGTGGACGGCATTCTCATCCAATCGCCGCTGCCCAAGACCATGGATGAAACAGCGGTCTTTAACCACGTCAGCCCCGATAAGGACGTGGACGGTTTTCATACGCTGAATATTGGCAAACTCGTGCAGGAAGACCCGACGGGTTTTGTGGCCTGCACCCCGGCGGGCATCGTCGAACTCATCCGCCAGGCCAAGGTCGAAACAGACGGGCGGCACGTCGTCGTCGTGGGCCGGAGCCTCATTGTGGGCAAACCCGTCGGCCTGCTGCTGTTGCAAAAAGGCCTGCCGGGCAACGCGACCGTTACTTTCTGCCATTCGCGCACGCGCGACCTGCCCGCCGTCACGCGCTCGGCGGATATTCTTATCGCCGCCATTGGTCGCCCGCGCTTTATCACGGCAGACATGGTGAAAGAAGGCGCAACGGTCATTGATGTCGGCATCAACCGCGTGCCCGATGCGACGAAAAAAAGTGGTTACCGAATTGTGGGCGACGTAGACTTCGACGCCGTGGCGACCAAAGTGGCCCGCATCACTCCTGTGCCCGGCGGAGTCGGCCCCATGACCGTCGCCATGTTGATGCGCAACACCCTGAAGGCCTGGAAAAAACACCACGCCTGAAATCCGATGACTCCCACCGATACCAAAGTTCCGCCCCTGCTGGCCAGTGCCCTGGCCGCGACCCCCGCGCCCATCGTCTGGCGCGCACTCGCGCTGGTGCTGGATTCCATCCTGGCGGGCACCATCGCGGCGTTCATCCTGACGACGGTCGTCTTCCCGCAAAGTTACCCCGATGCCGAACCCATCATTGAACAGCAAATGCACAATTTTGCGATGGCGTTCAACCAAGCCCGTGCGACCGGCCAGGCCCCCGATGTGGTCGTCAGTCAGGAATACCTCGACTTGGGTGTGCCCATGGCCAATACCGCATTTTTGGTGCTGGTGCTCTACTTTACCGGCAGCGAACTGGTCACGGGTGGCTCAACGCTGGGCAAGCGCGTCTTCAGCCTGCGGGCCGCCCGCTGCTGGACGGCCGAGCCGCCAACTTGGACGGAGAGTTTCATACGCAATCTTTTTAAGGCCGCCAGTTTGATGTGGATGGGGTTGCTAATCGTCAACATTTTCGCCATCTTCTTCCGACCTGGTCGCCGGGCGGTGCATGACTATCTGGCGCGCACCCTGGTCACAGGCGACCCCGCTCCGCCCCCACCCCCGGAAGAACATTACGACAGTTAAAGGCTCCACCCCGCGGCCGGAAACACCCCATTCATGGATAATAGTTTGCCAACCCAATCGAAAACTGAAATAGCCAACCCTAGCGTGCTTTCGTTGCCCAAGCTCGGCACGGATTTACCTTACAGCCGCTATTTCATTATGCCCGCCGCTGCGACCACTCGCCGTAAACCATTGATTTTGGTGGTGGACGACCAGCCGATCAACATCAACCTGCTCGAGCGCAAGCTCCAGCGCGAAAATATGGAGGTGATGACGGCGGCCAATGGCCGGGAGTGCCTCGATGCCGTCGCCCGCATCACGCCGGATTTGATCCTGCTCGACGTCATGATGCCGGAAATGGACGGCATTGAAACCTGTGAACGCCTCAAAAAAAATCCCGAGACGAACGCCATCCCCATCATTTTCATCACCGCGCGCTCGTCCAAAGAGGGCAAACTCGAAGGGTTGAACGTTGGCGCGGTGGACTACATCACCAAGCCGATTGACCTCGACGAGACTCTCGCCCGGGTCAAAACCCAGTTGCGCCTGCAGGAAATTCACCGCGAAAACATGGATTTGCAAAAACGCCTCGGTGAATCGCGGCGTTCGGCGGCGGTAGGCGCAGTGACGCAGGGCGTGGCCCACAATCTGAACAACCTGCTCGGCGTCGCCGTCGGTTACCTCGATCTTTTAAAAACCTCGGCGGACAACCCCGAAATGGTTCGCCGCAGCGTGGCACTGATTGACAATGCGGTGGATCGCATGATTGATATCATCCGCCAGCTCAGCACCATTGCCACGATTGAGCGCCTGCCGCTCAACTCCATCGCCGTGCAGGAAATATTGGATGCCGCCCTCGCCCGCTTCCGCGAAGAGTACAAAATTCAAAGCCCGGTCATCGTCCGCAACCTCACGCCCAAGAATTGTGCCGTGCGCTCCAATGCGGAAATCATGGAAAGCATTTTGGGCAAATTG
>Ga0206854_1057_pt2 | contig 28183 bp, 12 predicted proteins | sample Alteio_BWOrgCont_50_FD_152870 | JGI IMG/M metagenome (GOLD analysis project Ga0206854, IMG submission 152870) | Enriched cells from forest soil in Barre Woods Harvard Forest LTER site, Petersham, Massachusetts, United States -... | ecosystem: Environmental > Terrestrial > Soil > Temperate forest >...
CCCCAGCGCTGATCGGGGATCGGGGCCACCGCCGCCTTGCCGGGAGCGCCTTCCGGACCGGCCGAGCCGGCCAGGGGGCCGCTGTAGTTGGGGCCGGCGCCTCCGGCCTGGAATCCGGCCGCGCTGAAGCCGCTCGTCCCGGCGCGCAGGTCGCTGGTGCGCCGTTGCAAATTGGTCGTCTGCACATCGCCCAGGGAAATACCGAGCCGGAAGACCGAGGCGATGTCCGCGGGGGCGATCTTGTCGAAATCGCCGGGCAGTTTTTCGATGGCCCGGTTGTCGAGATAGGTGACGAGCTTGCTCGCGTTCTTGTTGGTGGCAACGCTGTCGAGCGCGCCGGCCACGGCGCGTTGATTGGTCGTGAGGGAGAAATTGCGCTCGATGGCCTGGAAGGAGCCCTGAATGCCCTGCAGGGCCACGCCATTCGGTTCGTAGACAAGTTTTGCTCCCACGACGGTGCCGGTCTTGAAGGGATTATCCACTTGGGAGAATTGCCCGCTCACGCCGCCGCCGGCGGTGAGGAACGTCAGTTCCTGGCCGACCTTGAGGCTCGGACCTTTGCCCACTTGCTCCAGTTGCAGCTTGCCCGCGAGTTGCGCGTGGCCGCCGATGGAGACGAGATCGAACTGCCCCGCCTTGTGCCCGGCAATCTGAATGACCATCGCCCCCCCGGCGTCCTGGGTGTAGTTGCCCTTGATCGAAAGTGTCCCGAGCGCGCTCACGGTATTGACAAGTTGCGACGAATTTCCGGGAGCGAGCACGCCGAAGTTGGTGAGATTGCCGTTGAGCAAGCCGGTGCCCGCGAGGGTGCCCATGCCCTGGACCACCGTGTTGGCCGTGAGCGTGCCCTGCAGATTCAGCGTGCCGCCGGTCACCGATGTGCCATTGACGAAAGCCGCGTTGCCCGTGGCCGTCCATGTGCCGTCGCCCACCTTGTTGAGCGTTTCAAAAGCGGTGGCCGTGTTGAGGTTGAAGGTTTCCAGGCCGCCACCCGCGATTTCCAGGGTGTCGGTCGTTCCCGCAGTGCCCGGAATCAGGGGGGGGTGAAAGTCCGTGGAGATCACGATGGTGTTCACGCCCGCGCTATTGAGCTTCACCGCGCCCGTGATCGTCCCGAGATCGGCGATCTTCACCCCGGCGCTGGTCGAGGCATCGATCGCCGTCCCACCCGTGCCGGTGATGGTGCCGACATTTGAGATGCTCACCACGCCCGAGATGTTTTTGACCGTGATCCCGGTATCGCCGGTGATCACCGGTGCGGGGAGACCGATGAACCGCTGGTAGTTCGACACGAGGCTGCCGCCGCCCGTCAGGTCAATTGCCACGCCGACGGAGCCCGTTCCGGTCGCGGTGAGCGTGGAAGCATTATTGAAGGTGGCCTTGCCCGAAAGGGTGATGGGGGTGAGCCCGCCGGGCGCCGTCACCGCAGTCCCCGAATCCATGGTGAAGGTCGCGCCATCCTGGACCACGACCCGGCTGGTCAGCGAGCCCGGGCCGATGATCGAGCTGGTTAGTTGCAGCGTGCCGCCGGTGACCGTGGTGATGCCGGAGAAGTTGTTGGTGCCGGCCAGAAACTGGGTCCCCGTGCCGACTTTCGTCAGCGCCAGCGTCACCCCTGTGCCCGTGCCGGTAATGACCCCGGAGAAGAAGGCGTCCGTATTGTCGTTCCCGATGGTGAAGGACGCCGTCCCGAGCTTTACTGTGCCGCCGCCGAGCGATTCATCGGAAAGCGATCCCACGCTCTGGTCGAAATTGGCGAGATCAAGGGTGCTGCCACGATCCACGCCCACACCCGAGGTGAGGGGGATGGTATGGGCCGCGCCCGCCGTCAATGTGCCGGTCAGGAGGTTGCCCGATGCATCGAGTCCCGAAAGGACCAGCGTGGGCCCGGTGTAGGTGTTTGCCCCGGAGAGAGTCAAATTACCGGTGCCGATTTTCCGCAGGCTGCCACCCATCGCCGTCGGAAGACCGCTCGAAGGACCGGCGTCCTGGATCACCCCGGAAAAGGTGGTGTTGGAATTGTCGATACCGGCAAAAAGAATCGCCGAGCCGAGCGTGATCGTGCCCGCGCCCGCGATCGATCCCACCTCCTGGTCGAAGCTATTCAAGTCCAGTGTAGCGCCTGTATTGATCGTCACCGCGGAGCCCGTCCCCGCCGCGCCCGACGCGGAATTCACCGGCTCGAAGACGCCCGACGAGTCGGTCCGGATTGTCCCCGCGGAGATGGTTGTTTTGCCCGTGTAGATCGCGAGTCCACTCAAGACGAGAGTGTCGGTGCTCACTTTGGTGAGATTGCCTTTCGTGCCGAAGGCGCCATCCTCGATCCGTCCACTAAAATTGCCCCCACTCAGGGTCAGGGTTCCCGACCCGAGCCCGACCGTGCCATTTCCCTTGAGTGTGGCGATGGTCTCGCTGAACCCGCGCAGTTCGAGGCCGTCAAATTGCGTCCCGCCGAGGTTGTTCCCGGCACTGTTGACCGTGACGGTTGAAGTATCGGCGATCTGATTGGAGACATCTCCGTTCGGGTCGCCGAGATTGCCCAGAAAATCGACGACGCCGTTGCCCTGGATGAGCACGTCTCCAAGAATGGTCTTGTTGGGCACCCCAGCGGAGGCGCCGCTCGTTGGACCCTGGAGGACGATGAACGCCCCGCTGTTCACCGTGGTCAATCCCGTGTAGTTATTGCCGCCTGCCTTGTCGAAGATGAAGGCCACGTAGTCCCCGGTTTTGTTGAAGATCGTGTCGAAATTGACCCCGGAGGTTTCGACTCCCGAACTCGCCTGGGCGACTCCGATTCCGCCGTCCAGATGGACCTGACCGCCATTGGTCACGCCGATAATGTTGCGCGTCGCCCCATTGAGATTGATCGACCCGTTCAGGGTGATGTTTTGCGCCCCCGGATTGGCCGAGTTGACGTTGGTGCCGATGATCAAATCTGCTTGCAGGGAAATCTTATTGCTCAGGGTCGTGCCGCTCGTCCCGTTGATCGGTTCCACCGTGGTGGTGAGGAGACCGCCCTTGATCGTCAGCGTCCCGGTGCCCAGCGGTGCGCCCGAGCCATCTACCGGGCTGCCGTTGGCAATCAGAACCCCACCGGCCAACGTCGTGCCGCCGCTGTAGGTGCTGTTGCCGGAGAGTAGGAGGGTGCCGGTGCCGTTCTTGATCAGGCTGCCGGCGCCGCTGATGTTGCCGGAAAAGGCCGAATCCGCATTGGTGCTGCCCAGAGTGAGGGCCGCGGAGCCGAGTGCGATCGTGCCGGCGCCGCTCACTCCGTCGCCGACCGAAGCCACCGTCTGGTCGAAATTGTTGAGATTCAGGATCCCATTTTTATCCACGGTCACAGAGCCGGATGCGGGGAGCACATTGACCGCCCCGGCTTGCAGCGTGCCTCTGGTGATCGTCGTGGGGCCGCTGTAGGTATTCGCCCCGGCCAGCACGGTGACGCCCTCGCCCGCCACGTCGACCGATACGGGCGCCGTCCCGTTGTCGGTGATGGCCGAGTTGATGGTCAGCAGCTTGGAAATTGAGTGGTTGACCAGGAGCAACTCACCGCCGCCGCCCGACGCAGAACCGCTCGACGAGACACCGCTCGACGAAGGCCCGCCCGCCGTCAGGACGCCCGAATTGGGCGACGTGCCGATGGTCAGCGCGGCGCCGGTGGGGGTGATGAAAATTCCGCCGGTCGCGCCGACACGGAGTCCTCCGCCGGAGGTGTCGATGGTGGAGTCGGTCGTGAAGTTCTGCGTCAAGGTATTGATGTCCGTCAACCCGCCGGTCGAAGAACTGCCGAGAGTCACCGGCCCGCTCGTGCCCATGGAATTGATGCGGACGTTGGCCAGCGGGTTGTTCGGGATCGTGCTCGGGCCAAGCGCGCTGATCTCCTTGTAACCGGTGTAGGCCACGAGGGTGTCGGAACCGTTGTTGGCGGCGAACGCCGCGCCGCCATTCACGGTGGCCCAGGCCCCGATGATGCCGCTGGCGTCATTGGCCTGGTGCGTGCGGACGATGGCCTTCACTCCGAAACCGCCAATAGAGCCCGCGTCGAAGTCGATAAAGCCCAGGCCGTTGCGGACGATTCCCGCCGTTCCGCTGCTCCCGCGGAGGTCCAGCGTCGTCTTCGTCCCGAGATTGTTAATGGTGATTTTGTTCGTCCCGGCGTCGACGGTCAGGCCGTCGAGGACCACGGTTTTCGCCGCCGCCGCAGTTCCGTCGAGTTGGAAAATTCCGCCTTGTCCCACCAAAGCCGAGGCGGAACTGAGCCCGGCACCCACGGTCGAGGTTTCGATTTGCAGGGTCCCGCTCTTGAAGGTTGTGGGTCCCGTATAGGTGTTCGCTCCCGTGAGGATGAGATGGCCCAACCCGGCCAGCGTGAGCCCGCCGCTGCCTCCCACGACGCCGTTGATCGTCAGCGAAGTCGAACTATCGGGCGTGAAGGTGCCGCCGTTGGTGCTCGAGGTGATGCCGGTGAGGGTGAAATTCCTGGAAGTGGTTATCGTGCCGGTCGTCCGCAACGTGCCGTCCGCCATGGTCACGGCGCCAGCGGCGGCGCCCAGGTCGCCATCGATGGCGATGGTCAGCGTGGCGCCTCCTTTGATCGTCGTCCCCCCGGCGTAGTCGATGATGGGAACCTTGGCACCCGTCCCGGTTGGTGGCGGCGGGATCACCACGGTGCCATCGCCTTCGACGGTCAGCGCGCCGGCACCTCTGATATTGCCATTGAGATTCAACGTGATGCCCGCCTGCAGCGAAAGGGTTCCCCCGCCACTGCCGAGAGTCAGCGGTCGCGACGTGGAAAAACCGGTGGCGGTCTGCAGCGTGCTGTGATTGAAAGTGACGCCGCCAGTGGCAGCCCCCAGAGAACCGTCGCCGGTGACGATGACCGTTGATCCATTGCCGATCAGGGTTCCACCCGTGTAGCTATTTGAGCCCCTGAGAATCAGCGTGCCATCCCCGATGGTCCTGAGCGAGCCTGCTCCCGAGATGGAGCCATCCAGCTCCATGGCGGCGCCTTTGGGGATGGCCAACCTGGCGCCGTGCGTGCCAATGACGACGTTGCGGCTCGAAACGAGGGTGGCCGTGGTCCGCAGCGTCCCATTGTCGATGACGATCCCCGTCGTCTGCCCCGCGGCGTTGGTCGTACTGCCGAGATTGGCATCGCTTGAAACCAGCACCGTGGCCCCATTCTTGATCGTCGTTCCACCCGAGTAACCTGTGGAAAATCCGGCGTTGTTGCCCCGTATCACCACGGTGCCTGGCCCGCTGATGGTCAAGGCGCCATCGATCCCGCTCGCTGACTGGTCATTGAGGATAAACCCGTTGAGGGTCGTGGTGACGCCGGTTGGAACGGAAATGGTGCCGCCGGCGGCCCCCAATTCAATCGACCGCAGGGTCGTGAGGCTGGCGGTGGTGAGCAGCGTGCCGCCATCGATGCCCACCAATCCGGCTCCGGCGCCAAAGAAAGTGGGCGCGACGCCGAGTTCGGCATCGCTGTTGACGCTCAGGGTCCCCGCGGAAATGAGCGTGCTGCCGAAGGAGTTCCTGGTGTTGGTGAGCACGAGCGTGCCGCCCCCATCCATGGTCAGCAAGCCGCCGCCACTGATGGCGCTGGTGATGGTGAGCGTCGTGCCCGTGAGCGGTTTGAAAACGCCGCCGTCGGCCCCGATGGTGATCTTCCGCGCGGTCGTAAACGTCGTCCCTGTGGCCAGATTGCCGCCGGTAAAATTGATGGCGCCGCGCGCGGCCCCCAGGGAACGGTCGACGCTCACGGCCAGCGTCGCTCCGGAGCCGATCGTGGTGCCCCCGGCGTAGGTGTTTCTCACGTTCGTCAGCGAAAGGATGCCACCCCCTTTCACGGTGAGACCTCCGACGCCGCTGACCACACCGCTCAGCGTGGTGGTGATATTCGTATCGGGCGAAAACGTGCCGCCGCCGGCATTGAGGACAACGCCGCGCGTGGAACTGAAGGAGTTGGTGGTTTCCAACGTGCCCCCGTTGAACGTCAGCCCGCTGGAGGCGTTGCCCAGCTCGTTGTCCTTGCCGATGACAACCGTCGGACCGGTGCCGCCGCCGGCCGTGGACCCCGCGCCGATCGTGGTCCCACCCGTGTAGGTGTTGCCGGTGGCGTTGATCAGGTCGATGGTCCCGCCCCCGAGAAAGCTGACGCGGCCGTTGCCGGTCAGTTGCGCACTGATCGTGGAGGTGACGTTTGCCGCCGTGGTGATCGACCCCGCGCCCTTGGGCACGAGCGTAAAAGCGGCCGTGCCGTCAATTCGGTAGGCGTTCACATCGAATCGCAGGGCGGTGAAGGAGATATTGCTGCCCAGCGTGACCCCGCCGCCGCTGGTGGCAAAAATCGCCAGTTCATCCGCGACATACGGGTGGGCGCCTTTGCCGTTCTTGTTCACCCAGTTGGCCGTGGTCGTGTTCCACGTGGCGGTTCCGCCCTGGCCATTGGCGGTACCGCTGCCTCCGGAACCCGTGCCTCCCCCCGAATTCGTGGTGCCGTCCCAATATTCATCCGCCGCCGCCCGCTGGGGGCCGAGGAGCAGCCCGAGGCTGAGCAACGCGGCAATGGAAGACGCCAGGATCGCTGGCCGGTGCTTTGGGGAGCGCGCTATGGGCATGAGCAAGCGGGAGGTTGGTCTGCCAGAGAAATGGCGTCAAGCGAACCTTGGCTGAAAATGCGCCTATTTACGCGGTGGGGGTAGGAGTGCGGGTGTAGCACGGCCGTCCCGGCTGGCTCGCCCTTCAGCCAGCCCCCGCGATTCCCTTCCTCCTCCTCGGTGGGGCCCACGCGCGTCCCGCCCGCTGCTTCCTGGCCGGAAGTAGGATTACGATTAAGATTAAGAATACCCGGCGCGACACTCAGGCCATGATCGGCTTGACGATATTCCCGGCGATATTCGTCAGGCGCACATCGAGGCCCTGGAACTTCGTCGAAAGGCGGCGGTGATCGATGCCCAGGAGCGCGAGCATGGTGGCGTGCAGATCGTGGACGCTGACCACATTTTCCGCCGCGCGATAGCCGAGTTCGTCGGTGGCCCCGTAAGTCATGCCGGGCTTTATTCCGCCGCCGGCCATGCACACGCTGAAACCGAGGATGTGGTGGTCGCGTCCGGTGCCCTGGCCCATGGGCGTGCGGCCAAATTCGCCGCCCCACAGGATGAGCGTGTCGTCGAGCATCCCGCGCTGCTTGAGGTCCTTGATGAGCGCGGCGGTGGCCTGGTCCACGTCCTGCGCGCCCATTTTCATGCCGTTGGCCAGATCGCCGTGGTGGTCCCAGGCACGATGGTAAAGCTGGATCATGCGCACGCCGCGCTCGGCCAGGCGGCGGGCGAGCAGACAGTTCGAGGCGAAGCTGCCGTCGCCCGGCTTTTTCACGCCGTAGAGGTCGAGCATCTCCTTCGGCTCGCTCTTGAAATCCATGAGTTCCGGCACGCTGCTCTGCATCTTGAAGGCGAGTTCGTACTGCGCGATGCGCGTGGTGATCTCGGGGTCGTGCTGCTCTTCGGCGAGGAAGCCGTTCATCCGCTCGATCTCCTCGATGACCTGCCGCTGCGTGCTCTGGCACACCCCGTCGGGATTGCCGATGTAGTGCACGGCGTCGCCGCGCGACTGAAACTGGATGCCCTGAAACCGGCTCGGCAGCACGCCGCTCGACCACTGCCGCGCCGACACCGGCTGGAGCCCGGTCTTGCCCGCCGACATGAGCACGATGAATCCCGGCAATTCCTGCGTCTCCGCGCCGAGCCCATAGAGCAGCCACGAACCCATGCTCGGCCGGCCCTTGATGATCGAGCCGGTATTCATGAAGGCGTGCGCGGTGTCGTGATTGATCTGCTCGGTCTGCATCGAGCGAATGACGCACAATTCATCCGCCACGCCGGCCATGTTGGGAAAAAGATCGCTGATCTCGATGCCGGCCTGGCCGTGCTTGTTGAAAGTGGTCACCGAGCCGCGCGCCTTGAGCACGGCGTTCTGGAGCTGCGCGAGCTGCTGCCCTTTGGTGAACGATTCCGGGAAGGCCTGCCCGTCGAGCTTCTTCAATTCCGGCTTCCAGTCGAAGGTCTCAAGCTGCGATGGCCCGCCCGCCATGCACAGGAAAATGACGCGCCTGGCCTTGATCGGAAAATTCGCTTCCTGCAGCGCACCGTGCCAGCCTTCGGGCCGATGCGACGCGGTCGTGGCACCGAGCAATTTGTCCTGCAACATCGCAAACGCGAGCCCGCCGAGACCGTAGGCGCTCTGGGTAAGGAAGGCGCGGCGGTTGACGCTGCGCGCGTGGGCGATGGGATCGAAGGGGTTCATAAAGTAGGCGGGACTTCCCAGTCCCGCGGGTGGTGGTTTCTCCGGGCGATGCGGCTCTGGGAAGAGCCGCCTACGTTGAGCCTGCGAACCATCAGATAACGCCTGGAGGGCATCGCGCTGTCGATGCCGGGGCGGGAGGTTTTGTGGAGGGAAGCGCGCCGTCGCTTTCCACCGGCAGCCCCTCCCACCCCGGCACCGACGGCGCGGTGCCCTCCAAGCGTAAGCTGCGTGATTCGCTGGCCGTTCTTCATTGCGTTTCAATAGCGGGTGATGACTTCCTGCGCATTGAGCAGGACGCGGCAGACATTCGTCCACGCAGCGAGTTCTGCCTGGTCGCCGGTGCTCGGCGGGGCGTAGCCGGTCTTGAGCAGCTTGCCGGCGTCGGCGGTGTTGGTGCGGTAGTATTCGCGTTGCAGACCGAGGAATTGCTCGAGCGATTGCTTCTCTTTGTCCTTTGGTGGCCGGGCCATCGCCAGGGCAAAAGCCTCGTTGAGTCGCGCGTCGTCGCTCGCGTCTTTTGCCTGGAGCACGCGTCCCGCAAAGAGCCGCGCCGCTTCGACGAAGGTCGGATCGTTGAGCAGCGTGAGCGCCTGCTGCGGGGTATTGCTGACGACACGCGCCGCGGCGCACTCGTCCCGCGGGGGCGCATCGAAATTGGCCAGCATGGGGTGCAGGAACGTGCGCTGCCAGTGCATGTAGACGCCACGCCGCCACTGCTCCGCGCCGGTGCTCACGATGTAATCGCGGTTGGGAAACTGCAGCGCATCGTAGTAACCCGGCGGCTGATACGGCTGGATGCTCGGCCCGCCGATTTGCTCGAGATTGAGCACGCCGGCGATGAAGAGCGCGTTGTCGCGCACAAACTCCGCTTCCAGCCGGCGCGGATTCTGGAAGGCGAGCAGGCGATTCGCGGGATCGATATCGTGCAATTCCGACCGCGTGGCGCTGCTCTGGCGGTAGGTCGCGCTCGTCACGAAAAGCTTGATCATGTGCTTGAAGTCCCAGCCGCTCTCGCGGAATTCGCTGGCCACCCAGTCGAGCAATTCCGGGTGCGAAGGCGGTTCGCCCTGCGAGCCGAGATCGTCCAGCGCCGCGCTCAGTCCCGTGCCGAAGAATTGCTGCCAGAGCCGGTTCATGACCGTGCGTGCGGTGATGGGGTTGTCCTTCGAGACGATCCACCTGGCGAGATCGAGACGAGTGAGACGCTTCTCCGGCGTGCTCTCGATCCGGCCCGGCAGGAACGAGGGCGTCGCCGGCAGCACGACCGCGCCGCTTTCATCCTGCCAGTTCCCGCGCGGCAGCACGCGCACGGTGAGCGGCTCGTCGGCCTGCGTCACCATCGTCCAGGCCTTGCCATCGCGCGTCTCGCGGAGGATCAAGGCGAGTTCCTTATAGCGATCGAAGGCCGGACGGTCTGTTGCTGTGCTGAGCAGCCAGGTCTCGGTCAGGAGTCGCTGCTGCTCGATTGTCCGATCCTTTGGTTCTGGAAACGGCTTTCCATCCAAATCGGGTTCGCCCAGCGCCCGTTCCAAAGCTCTATCATCAAAGGAGACGGACGACTTGGCTGCGCGTCCCGCAAATGGCGACAGTGAGATAACGAGGGGAAGAGGATTGTCGCCGCTAATTGCCACGACAAGTTTCTCCGTGGGAGCCAGCTTCACCGGCGGGTCGAGGAACCAGCAAGCATTGAGTTGACGCACTCGCTCTCTCGGCAGCTTCCATTCCTTTGTTACCCCCAGGATTTCGGTGCCGTTGTTGTATTGAGGTTCCTTCGCGGAAGCATCGCCGAAGTAAATACCGAGCTTCCGCACCTTGCCGTCGGCAGATCTCACGTTGGCGCTCAGCTTTAGGGCTTTGCCGAAAGATAACGGGATTTTTTGTTGGTTCTCGGGGCCAAAATCATCGAGCGCGATTCCAATGGACGCGATGCGCTGCCCCCCCGCGTGCATGGTGATTTGCAGCTCCTCATCCTTGGCAAGCGGCTTATCCAGTTTCACCCAGTGCGTTTCGAATGGAATATCGTTGTCCAAATCGGGCTTGCCGTTTTTGAAGATCAGCGCCGTGAGGGGAGGGAATCCCCACCCGTACGAGTCGCTGCTACTGTTGAGGGCAGGGCGAAACTGGCGTGATTCCTTGATCCAATTCTCAAAGTCAGCACGCAACTTATCGTCCTTCGCAAGTTTGTCCTGCTCGGCCTTAAAGAAGGCATCCAGCGCAGCCTCGGCTTTCTTTTTCTCCGCCTCCATATAGGGACTGTCGACTTGGATTTCTGGTGGAAAAGGATGCTCGTTGCCGAAGCCCTTCAACTCGGCATTGCGCGCGTAGGCGGCATCGGCGTAGTAGCCCCACTGCTTCACATCGGCGAAAAAGGATTTCAGTTCGTAGAAGTCGCGCGTCTTGATCGGGTCGAACTTGTGATCGTGGCACTCCGCGCACCCGAAGGTGCTGCCGAACCACGCCGCCGCCACGGAACGCACGCGCTCGGCGCCATACTTGGCGAGATACTCGTTGGGCTGCGCGCCGCCCTCGCGCGTCATCATGTTCAGCCGGTTGTAACCCGTGGCCACGAACTGCTCGGTGGTGGGGTGGGGGAGCAAATCGCCCGCGAGTTGCTCGATCGTGAATTGATCGAAGCGCTTGTTCGCGTTGAAGGCGTTGATGACGTAATCGCGATATGGAAAGATGCGCTGATTCTGGTCGCCGTGGAACCCGACCGTGTCCGTAAAGCGCGCCACGTCCAGCCACCACACCGCCATGCGCTCGCCGAAATGCGGCGAAGACAGCAGGCGGTCGACCTGCTTCTCGTAGGCCTCCGGCGAAGCGTCCGCCATGAACGCCGCGACGTCCTCCTCCGTCGGCGGCAGTCCGGTAAGATCGAGCGACACACGCCGCAACAACCGCGCCTTCGGCGCCTCCGGCGAGGGCGTGATCTTCTTCTCCGCGAGCTTCGCGCGAATGAAGGCGTCGATTGGGTTAGTGCTCAGTGCCCAGTATTCAGTATTCAGTGGCCCGCTCTCCTTTCCGGGAACCGCCGACTGACTACTGAGCACTGAGAACTGATTACTAAGCACTTCCCCCGTCGGCACCCCCGGCTTCACGAGCGGCGCATACGCCCAGTGCGGCTCGTACACCGCGCCTTCCGCCACCCAGCGCTTGATCAATTCCTTCTGCGCGGGCGCGATTTCCTTGTGCGCCTTGGGCGGCGGCATGAGTTCATCGGCGTCCTTCGTAAAGAGCCGCGCGACGATTTCGCTCTCCTCCGGCTTGCCCGGCACGATGGGATAGACATCGCTCTCCGTCTTCTTCAACGCCTCGTCGCGGATGTCGAGCCGCAGCCCCGCCTTCCGCGCCTTCGCGTCAAACCCGTGACAATGAAAACAGGTGTCGGAAAAGATCGGCCGGATGTCGCGATTGAAACGCACCTTTTCCTGTGGTGCCTCTGCCGCCAGGGCGCTGACGGCGACAGCAAGCAACGCGGCGGCAAGACCAAAAGGGGAGGGGAACAAAGTGCGGCGGATCATATCCGGAAACGAGTGCTCACACTGGATACGAGCCTTCGATGCGCGCAAGCGTTAGGATTCACGTGATCGCGTAAGCGAACGCCGTGGGGGCGTAACGGAAGAGGGGGGTCCACGAAAAACACGAAAAGGACGAAAAAGAGCGGAGCGACCGCGAAGGAGGTCGGCGGAAAAGGCGTCAGCCGCTCGAAAAGACACTGTGGTTCTGGGCCGTAACGATGCAGATGGAAAAAGGGTAGGGCGTGCGCCCCGCGCGCCGTTTTTGGCGCCTCGCCGAAAACTCGCTGCTGGAAAAGACACTGTGGTTCTGAGCCGTAACGATGCAGATGGAAAAAGGGTAGCGCGTGCGCCCCGCGCGCCGTTTTTGGCGCCTCGCCGAAAACTCGCTGCTCGAAAAGACACTGTGAATCTGAGCCGTAACGATGCAGATGGAAAAAGGGTGGCGCGTGCGCCCCGCGCGCCCTGTCCGGCGCCCTCGCCGGACAGTTCCAAGAGCGAAATGATCGTTACCCGTTGGGAGAGGATCTTGACCCGTAGCGAGTTTTCGGCGAGGCGCCAAAAACGGCGTGCGGGGCGCACGCGCTACCCTTTTTCTATCTGCCAAACTGCATTGTTCCGGCTTTCGCAGGCTCAGAATGACAGGCTTTTTTGGGGGCGCCTTCGGCACTTCGCGCCGTCCCGCTTCTCAGCTCTTCACAGCGGACACCGGGATCTTCTTAAACCGCTGCGTGAGCTCCACGAGCGGCCCTTCCACCCCCAGCCGCTCCAGCGAACTCGCCCCGACAAACCCCACACAATCCGTGTGCAGGTTTACAAAAGCGGCGTCGTCCGGCGTGGCGATGGGGCCGCCATGGCTGAGGAAAAAGATGTCCTTCCGTCCCGTGGAACGCGCCCCTTCGATGATCGCCTGGGTGCGCCGCACCGCGTCGTCCATGGTACACACTGCGCCCGTCACGCCGATGCTCCCGCCAACCGTCGTGCCCACGTGCGCGATAATCGCGTCCGCGCCCACATCGGCCATGGCCTTCGCCTCCTCCGCCGTGGCCACATACACGACCGTGAAGAGGTCCATGCGATGCGCCAGCCCGACCATCTCGAACTCCTTCTTCACGCTCATGCCCGTCTCCTCGAGCACCTTGCGGAACTGCCCATCGACGATGGTGTGCGTGGGAAAATTGTTCACCCCGCTGAAACCCATGTCCTTCACCCTGCCCAGCCAGTGCCACATGCGCCGGCGCGGATCGGTCGCATGCACGCCGCAGATCACCGGCACTTCCTCCACCACCGGCAGCACCTCATACTCGCCGATGTCCATGGCCACCTGGTTGGCGTCGTCGTAGGCCATCAGCCCGCACGTCGACCCGTGCCCGCTCATGCGAAACCGCCCCGAATTGTAAATGATGATGAGATCCGCCCCCCCGCGCTCGATGAACTTCGCGCTGATCCCCGTGCCCGCTCCCGCCGCAATGATCGGTTCCCCCCGGTCCAGCGCCGCCTGCAAGCGGTCGCGGACTTCCTGCCGGGTGTAAGGGTTTCCTTTTCCTGTCCAGGGGTTGGGCATGGTGATGAGGGAGTTGGAGTGCTTGGTTCTTAGTGCTCAGTGCTCAGTGCCCAGTTTTCAGCAGGCAAGCGAGAACCCCCAGCAAAGCGCCCCACCGCCCGCGCGAAAAGCCTTTGTGCGTTTTTGATAGACGGTGGTGGAGGGGATCGATGGTTCGCGCCGCAGCACACACGCCGCCCCCCGAACCGTCCGCACGAGCATTGCCTTTTTCACGAATTTCCGATTAAACTCCACCGCATGTCGGCCCCCATCGTGGTTTCTGGTCTGTCGTTCCGCTCCGAAGAGCGGAGGAATGCAGCCTTTGCAATGGGCACCGCGCGTACCTCCGGGATCGACTGCGTGTTGAAGAAGCACTCATCCAACGTCATCCCGGAGCCAACATAGCCCCCATGCCTGAGCCGTTTCTCTACGACGTTTTCCTGAGCCACAACCAGGCGGACAAGCCGCGCGTGCGCCGACTGGCGGAGCGGCTTAAGGCGGCGGGGGCGCGGGTGTGGACTTCCCCGAGGCGCAGTCCCGAACGCTGCATTTAAAGGAAAATGCCTAATTCCCGAGCAATCAAAAAGGTGATGATAAGCAGCACGTCGCTCGATCTTCCAGATCATCGTACGCAGGTTGTCGAGGCGTGTCTGCGCCAAGGTCTGTTTCCCATAGACATGAAGCATCTTCCAGCACGCGACATCACGCCGCTGGTAGTGGATCAGGAAATGATCGATTTGGCCGACGTATATGTCGGCATCTACGCGTTCCGATACGGCAGCATCGCGGAGGGTGAATCGAAATCCTATACGGAATTGGAGTTCGAGCGCGCCACCGCTCGCGGAATTCCGTGCCTCATCTTTCTTATGAGCGCGGAACATCCGGTGCTCGCGAGAGATGTCGAGACGACTCCAGGAGCGCAGGAGAGACTCGCCGCGTTCAAAGCCAGCGCCAGCAAGGGACGCATCTGCAGGGAGTTCAAATCGGCGGAAGACTTGCGCAGCCAGGTCATCGACGCGCTCTCGCATTGGAAGCAGGAGCAGCAACGACCATCGAATGAGAAGCCCGCGCACAGCTTGCACTCACCGAGCCACATTCCGCAGGCACCGAAGCCTTATGTTGCGCATCCCTATGTTCTACTACAGACCAAGAACGTCATTGGCCGTCGCGAGGAACTGAATGAACTTACTGACTGGATTACAAAGAATAAGAACGTGCCGGCGGACACTCGCATTTTTAGCGTCATCGCTATCGGCGGCATGGGAAAGAGCGCGCTGACGTGGAAATGGTTTGAGGATATAGCGCCAAAGGAACTCCCAGACCTCGCCGGCCGAATGTGGTGGAGCTTTTACGAAAGCGACGCACGATGGGAAAACTTCATAATCCGCGCCCTCGCCTACACTGCCGGAATGCCGGAAACCGAAGTGCGCAAGCTCCCATCTTCCGAATGCGAGGACCAGCTTCTGCGCGCGCTGGACGAGCGTCCCTTCCTCCTGGTGCTCGACGGACTCGAACGCATTCTCATCGCTTATGCGCGCATGGACGCCGCGCACCTGCCCGACAACGACCTCGACCAGCAAACCGCCAATGCCATCGCCGCCGCGACTGGTCTTCCCGACGATGTGCGCGAAACCTACCTTGAAAGGCACCGCCTCCGGCAATGCACCGACCTGCGCGCTGGCAACTTCCTGCGCAAGCTCTCACGTGTCCGAGCCTCTCGCGTGCTCATCTCTAGCCGGTTATATCCGGCAGAACTCCAGACCCAGACCGCTGAGCCTCTGCCCGGCTGCCATGCCCTGTTTCTCCGCGGGTTGAGTGACGACGACGCACTGGCCCTCTGGCGCGGCTTCATCGTCGGCGAACGCAGCGGAACCAGCGAACAATTGCTGCCGATTTTCCGAGCATTCGGCAACTACCCACTCCTGCTGAGGGCACTCGCTGGCGAGGTTGCGCAGTTCCGCCCCGCACCCGGAGAGTTCGACCTTTGGCGCATTGCTCACCCCGACTTTAACCCTTCCGGATTGCCTCTGAAAAACGCGAAGACGCACGTGCTCCAGTTTGCATTATTTGGGCTCGGAAAAGTGCAAAAAAGCGTTTTACACACAATCGTTGCCTTTAGCATGCCAGCCACTTGGGAAACTTTAGAGAAGCTCTTAGTTGGAAAGAAGCGATCGTGCCGAAGCGGCTCAATCCTGGACGCCGCGTTGACGGATTTGGAGGATCGCGGCCTTGTGGGTTGGGAAAAGCGTTTCAATCGATATGACGTACATCCGATTGTCCGCGACGTGGTTTGGAACGGGCTTGAAAGTCGCGCGCAACAGAACATCCATGGAAAACTCTTTAGTTACTTCGATGCAATTCCTAAGCCTAGCTGGAGCGGCGTCTCAAGTTTGGATGACCTGACTGCTGGAATTGAGGCGTTTGGGTCGCTCGTCGGCCTAAAGCGAATTAAAGAGGCATACGCATATTTTTGTGACGAACTGGATGAGGCGATGCTTTATCGGCTTGGAACCCATCGCAAGCGCCTGGAATTATTGGAACAGCTTTTTCCTTTAGGTTTTGAGAGGCGGGAAAAGCTTATCGACGATAGCACAGGCTCAAATGCGTTATGCTCTTTGGCTCTAGCCTACCATTTCAGTGGAAAACCGGCTCAATCCTGCTCATTGTTGTCACGCGTTCACCGGGAAGACACCGAGTCGCCAATCACGGTCGAGTATTTGGCCGAAAGCTGTCGATGCTCTGGCAAACTCCGATCTGCAATCTCCGAGGGCATGAAGGCTCTAGGAATGGAGCGTGCGAGTTTCGGTGGAATGCCGAGATCTAGGGATGGGGAACTATTTACTTTACGCGTTTTGGGACACGCCTTTGCGACCGTTGGCCGTTTTGATGAAGCGGTTATTGTCCTAGAGCGAGGTGTTACTGGAAGCCTGCTCGAAATCTGGAAGCAATGTGAAGGCATCCTTTCTAGCCTTCTTGCGCAAACATTCTTATGGATGGGAAAGGTAAAGCGCGCCCGAGGGTATTCGGTTCGTGCGTGGGATCTCGCGCAAGGGGAAGGCAGAGAATCGGATTTCGTGCGCGCTGCTCGGCTCCATGGTTTTGCCCTATTACAGGATGCGCGCCTCGGGCTTGCCACAGACAGATTGCAACACGCTCGGCAACGCGCGCTCGTTATCGGACTTATCGAAGAAGAGTTGGCAACTTCAATCGGGCTTGCCGAAGTGCATCGGCGACGGAAGCAATACACCGCCGCCCGAGAACTGCTCGAAGAGGTGTGGGCGCCAGCCGAACGCGGACCGTATCCGCTCTGGCATGCAGACGCGTGCAACGTCCTCGCACAGCTTGAACGTGACCTCGGCCACACTTCTGCCGCGATCGAGGCGGCGACGGCGGCTTACCGGTTCGCATGGTGCGATGGGCCGCCCTACGCCTACCACTACGGCCTCACCAATGCACAGCGTCACCTGCAGGAACTTTGTGCGGTCCTTCCGGACCTTCCGGCATTCGACGAGACGAAATTCCTGCCGATGCCAAACGTGGAATTGAACCCGAAGGATGAGTATTGGGTTGATCCCGAAAAGGTGGTTGGTTGCTAAACGCCGACAGTTCTCCATCGACCTTCTTCGAGCAGCGGCTGAAGAGCGATCCTGTCGCGCGCAAGATTTTGGCCATGGACGAGACGGCCACGCGAACTCGACGCGCAGGCGCTGGAGCAAATCCTCATTGGCCACATGATGGCCATCGCGGGCGAGGCGAACCAAATTTTCCCATCAGTGGCGATGTCTGACCACGGCATCGATGGCGAAGTGGAGTTCAAGGACGACGACGGCAAGGCCAGCGGGAAGCGCATCTACATTCAACTCAAGAGCGGAAACTCCTACCTGCGCACGCGCAAAGGCGACGGCAGCGAGGTCTTCGACGTGTCGAATGAGCGCCACCTCGAATACTGGATCAGCCTCCCGGCGGATGTGTACCTCGTCATCCGCCAGACGGACGAACTGACCGGCCAGCAAGTCATCCGTTGGATGAACGTGACGCGCTACCTCAAGGCGCGGAAGGACAAGAAGAGCCGCCAGATCGTCTTCGCCGGCGCGAAGCTCGACATGGAAGCGGTGTGGAAGGTGCGGGACGAATTTTTCCCGCCATCTGGAAGGTCGTAGTCGAGGAACTTGCCAAGTCGGCGAAGGGAACGAGTGTGCGGCTGGCGGTGAACGGAACTATCAACACTGATGTGTAACGTATGATGTATATAGATAAACAATAGATAAAAATGCGCCCTGGTCTGCTCAGGATGGGCGAATTTCGACACATTCTGGTGTCGTGTTTTGTCCGAAATCCCTACCGAAGTGCGCCCCAATTGCAGCGAAGATTGTCCGATTAGTGTCCGATTACTGCGTCTTTGGGCCGTCTTCACAGTTTTTATCTCTGATGGCGTCAATCTCGCTTTACTTGATGCGCCCATTATGGTAAATATACGTATTCATGTGTGTTTTCATCCGCGCTTCCTTGAAAACGATGTTTAACCTATGGTGGGTGAATTGACGCGTAGCATTGACAACTACCAGACGGGGTTCTTCCTCGTGGCGGCCTTGTTCGTCGTTTTCACGGCGTGGCACGGTTGGCGGCTGGGGATCATGCGGCAGCTCTTGAACATCCTCGCGCTCGCCTCGGCCTACCTTATCGGCTACTTCGGCGGGGCCAGGCTGGGGCCGCTCCTGCACCAGGTCATCGATTTTCCCGAGCGCGCGTTGTCCGTCCTCGGGGCCGTGGCGCTGGGGGCCGTTTGTTATTTCTGCATCGTGCTCGTCGGGGTGATCGGTTTCAAGAAAACGGCCCAGCAGAGCGCGGGTCTGGTGCGGCTGAGCTACGGCATTTCCGGGTCGATCTGCGGGGCGGTGTACGGGCTCTTCCTCGTCTGGATCGTGGTGCTGGCCATCCGCCTGCTCGGCAGCGTGGCGGAGACGCAGATTGCCGTGGCGAACAACCCGGTCGTGCCCGAGTCCTCTGCCAGGCCTTCGCCGTCGCCTACGCCCACGCCGGCCCCGCCGAGCCAGATGATCCTCGGCCTGGCCCACATGAAGCAGTCGCTCGAGCAGGGCGCCGCGGGTGAGATGGTCCAGCAGGTCGACCCCATTCCCGGCACCCTCTACAGCATCCTGCACAAGCTGGGCATCATGGTTTCCAACGACAAAAGCGTGGACCGTTTCCTCGCCTATCCGGGCGTGAAGCCGCTGCTCGCGCACCCGAAGATCGCCGCGTTGCAAAACGATCCCGACATCACGCGCGACCTCGTGAACCGCAACTACTTCGCCCTCATCCGCAACCCGCGCATCATCACTGCCGCCAACGACGCCGAGATCGCCGAGCTCATGCGCAAATTCCAGTTTGAAAAAGCCCTCGACTACGCCCTCCACACCGGCGACGCGGACACGGCGAAGAATACGCACACGCAGTAGCGGCGGGGAGTGAAGCGCCCGCCACTTTGGCGAACTCCCCGCGGTTTGCCGATCTGCGCCTGGTGGAAAAATCAGGGCGCCGTTTGTGAGGTCGGCACACCGTCGATCACCAGTTTGCAGACACTGGCGAAGGCGGAAGCTCCGGTCAGTCGCACTTTAATCAGGGCGCCGGCCGGCACATTCGAGACGATGGCGGTAGAGGTGATCGGCATGTAGCCGCCCCCGCCCTGGGTCAGGGCGAAGCAAACCGAATTGGGGACATCGACTCCGGCCACGTTGATGTAACCGCTTACAAAGATTCCCGGATTGCCTGTGATCACGGCTTGGAAATCGATCTTGTAAGTGCCATTGCCGCCCAGGTTTTTGGTTGAGAGCGACAACCCGTTGAGGTCCGCCAAAGTGGAGGTCAGTGCGGCGGAAGATGCCAGGAAAGCGCTTTGCCGATCGTAGATCGGTCCCACGCCCGCCGCGAGTTTCCCCGCGGTGATCGAACCATCCGCCAATTGCCCGGAGCCCACCGCACCCATGGCGAGTTGGGCCGTGCCCACGGCCTCCGCCGCGATGTTCGCACTCTGGATGGCACCGGCGGCCAACTGCGCGCTGCCCACGGTGCCGGGGGCGATTTGGGTCTGGACCGGAGCCCACTGGCCGTTGCCGAGGTATTGCAGGGTGGCTGTCGTGCCCTGGCCCCCAGTGTAGCCTCCGCTATAGGTGTAGACGTAGTCATTGGGGGCCACGGCCGCGAGACGGGTGCCATCGGCAGAGGAGGCGATCGCCTGCCAGCTATCCGGGGGAGTGTCGTTCTGCGGTGTCCAAGTCACGCCGGAATCAACGGAAATGTAAATCTGGTTCCCGACGGCGCAGGCGGCCAGATGCGTGCCATCGGCGGAGGACGCGATGGAGTTCCAGTTCACAAAAGAGGGAGCACCATTCTGCGCCGTCCAGGTCGCGCCGAGGTCCGAAGAAGTGTAAATCTGGTCACCTGTAGCCGCAGCGGCCAGGTGCATGCCATCGGCCGAAGACGCGATGGACGTCCAGTTGCTGGAAGGAGACCCATTCTGCGCCATCCAGGTAAACCCAGAATCTGCAGAAGTGTAAATCTGGTTGAACGGGGTCACGGCGGCCAGATGAGTGCCGTCGGCGGAAGACGCGACGGAGGTCCAGTTGCTGGAGGGAGCCCCATTCTGTGCCATCCAGGTCACGCCGAAGTCCGGGGAAGTGTAAATCTGGCCCCCATTGATGACGGCGACCAAATGCCTGCCGTCGGTCGAACAGGCTACGCTCCACCAATTGGCCGTGGGCGCACCGCTCTGGGCTGTCCAGTGCATCCCAGAATTCGTCGAGAGGTAGATCTCGCCGCCGGCCACCACCACCGCGAGATGTGTGCCGTCGGACGAGGAGGCCACGCACTGCCACTGCGTCGTGGGAGCATCCGCTTGAGGGGTCCAGGTCACCCCGGCGTCCGGGGAGGTGAAAATCTGGCCCCCATAAATGCAGGCAATCAGTTTGCTGCCGTCACTCGAGGAAGCGATGGAGGTCCAGTTGTCGTTGATGGAACCGTCCCGCAACGTCCACATGCCTTGCACCGACCAGCCACCCGTCCCGGAGCCGGTGATCCGCACCTCATCGCCTGCATTGGCCGTGGACGGCAGAGTAAAGAGCGTCCCGCCTGCGCCGGTCGCCGTGTAGGAGGTATTGGCCTGGGCGTATTGATTGGCCTGATCGGTGCTGACGGGCGCGGCAAAGGCACCGCCCGCGAGTTGGCCCGTGCCGACGGCACCCACCGCGATATTCCCAGACTGCACGGCATGAGCCGCCAATTGGTCACTCCCGATGGCCCCGGCGGCCACCTGTGTTTCGGCCACGGAAGCCCAAGAGCCGTTGCCGAGATATTGCAGCCTGGCGGTCGTGCCTTGCGCTCCGTTGAGGGCGGAGATGTAAACCCGGCCGATCGCGACTCCGAGCGGATAGTATTCGGACGCGATCAGGCGCGTGCCATCCGCCGAGGAGGCCACGGACGACCACTCAGCGTCGGGCGCCCCCAGTTGGGCCGTCCAGGTGACCCCGGAATCCGTCGAGAGGTAAATGCGTCCGCCATTATTGATGACGGCCACCAGATGCGTGCCGTCGGCGGAGGAGGCCACCGAACGCCATTCCTCGCTCGGCGCGCCGGGCTGAGCCGTCCACGACGCGCCGGTATCGGCCGAGGTATAAATCGGGCCGCTCAACGAAACAGCCACCAGGTGGGTGCCATCCGACGAAGAGGCCACGGAGCGCCATTGGGAGGTCGGCGGACTGGCCACGCTCCAGGTTGCCCCGGAATCGGTCGAAAGGTAAATCCTGCCGTCCCCATTACCGGCGGTGGCGGCGAGGTGAGTGCCATTGGCCGAGCAAGCCAGGGTGTTCCAGGAAGCGATCGGCGCGTTGCTTCGCGTCCAGGTTGTCCCCGAGTCGGTCGAGAAATAAATCGAGTCGCCGCCCACGGACGCGGCCACATGGGTGCCATCGGCCGAGCAGGCCACACAGGACCAATTGGCGCTTGGCGAGTTGCCGAGGGTCGACCAATTCGCCCCAAAGTCCGTCGAGAGGTAGATCTGTCGGTTTTCCGCGACCGCCAGCAGGCGCGTTCCATCCGCCGAGATGGCCACGGTTTGCCAGTTGGCAATGGGCGCGCCCCCGAGTCTCCATGTGGCCCCGAAATTCGTGGACGTGTAAATCCCGCTGTTTTTGCCGCAGGCTGCGAGGAAGGCGCCATCGGCCGAAGAGGCGACCGAATACCAGCCGATGTCGGGCATGTCGGCCGGTGTGGTCCAGACCCCGAGGGCCGACCAACCACCGGGACCGACACCAGAAATCTGGATTTGGTCGCCCACCGCGGCCGTGGCGCTCGGCAAGGTAAACGCGGTGGCATTGGAGCCAATTGCCGAGTAAGCCGTATTCGTCGCGGCAATTTGTGTGGCACCGGCGACGGCGACCGGGCGGGCCAGCGTGCCGGGAGCCAGTTGCACTGTGCCGATGCTGCCAGCGGCGATGTTGGCCGCGCCGACCGCTCCGGAGCCGAGTTTGGCGGAAGTGACGGTGCCATCGGCCAGGTAGCCGTTGGGCGCGAGTCGCTGGTCGGGCGTGAGAAGCTGGAAATCGTGCGTGCCATCGTTGAACCACACGCGCAGCCGCACATCGGCATTCGTCCACACGCCGGCCGGGATCGCGGTCATATTCGGAAGCGTGGTGTCGCCGAGGAGCAGGGAGTAGAGGCCACTGGTCACGGTGAGCGCGACCGCCGCCGCCGGCTGCGAGCCGGCGGTGCTGGTGCCATCGTTGCTCCAGAACGTCGTCCCACCGTTGCTATTCACGAGCGCGAATTTGAACTGGCCGGAACCGTTGAAGTTCACTCCGCCGACCGCAACGCGGCCCTGGTAGTTGAGTAGATTGGGCACCTGCGCCTGGAGGGCCGGGGCAGCGGTCAGGAGGAACAGGGCAAGCGCCCGCACGAAAAGTGTTTTCATGGGTGTTTTCGGAAAACGGAGGTGGAAGCACACGGTTTTCGATTCCGCCCGGCAGAACATCGGATGCGAAACCGCGCGGAATGGAAAACACAGCACCGGGGTGGCCGTGCGGAGGGAGGGTGTGCGGATGGCGGCTCGAAGTCCACGCGAAAACGCGTAGGCTGCCGGGCGGGGGGAAGGGAGGAGATGGCTGCGCGGGAAGCGACCGCGCCCCCGGCCCCTGAGCATTCGGCTCGTCGCGGAGGGATTCGCGGTTGTGGTGGCGCGCCCCGCCTATCCCACACGTTCCCATTGAGCAACGGCGGGCGACGTGTACTCTCCCTGCCTTTCATGAACGAGATTTACGATGTTGCGATCATCGGCGGTGGGCCTGCGGGCAGCACCGCGGCCTGCCTGCTGGCTCGGGCCGGACGGCGCGTCGTCGTGCTGGAACGGGAAAAGTTTCCGCGCTTCCACATCGGGGAATCGCTGCTGCCCTACAGCATGCCCGTCTTCGACCGGCTCGGGGTCCGCGAGGAACTGGACCGCACCGCCCAGCCCAAGCACGGCGCGGAGCTGCTCACGGCCTGCGGCGAACGGCACGTCGTTTTTCATTTTGCGGACGGCTTTCGCCTCAAGCATCACCGCTCCTACCAGGTGGAGCGCGCGACGTTTGATAAACTGCTCCTCGACAACGCGGCGAAGCACGGCGCGGAGGTGCGCGAGCAGGTGGCCGTCGAGCGCGTGGCCTTCGACGAGACCGGTGTGACATTGCAGATCAAAGGCGCGGACGGCGAATCGGTGCGCGCGCGCTACGTCATCGACGCCAGCGGGCGCAATACGGTCATCGGCCAGCAGGAAGGGCTGAAGAAGAGCTATCCGCACCTCAACAAATTCGCGGTCTACGCCCACTACGAAAACGTCGTCCGGCGCGAGGGGCCCGACGGCTGCACGCTGACCCGCATGGTGCGCGCCAGAGACCGCTGGTTCTGGGTCATTCCGCTGAGCGACACGAAGACGAGCATCGGCATGGTGACGGATACCGCGACGTTCAAGAAATGGCGCCTGTCCCCCGAGGATGCGCTCGAAGCTGGTTTTCGCGAGCAGCCGCATTTTCGGGAGATTTTGACGGGCGCCGAGCGCGTGACGCCCATCTACTCCACGGGCGACTACAGTTATCGGAACACCAGGCTGTCCGGCCCGCGCTGGCTGCTGGCGGGGGACGCCGCGGGGTTTATCGATCCGGTTTTTAGCACCGGCGTCTTTCTCGCCATCGCCTCCGGCGAACAGTCCGCGGACGCGATCCATACCGCGCTCGACCGGCCCGCGGAAGCGCCGCGCCTTTTCGCCGGCTACGAGAAGCGCTTTGGCAAAATCATGAGCCTCTACCTGCGCTTCGTGGATTCATGGTATGCGCACGAGTTCATCGAAGTCATCAGCCAGCCGACGCGGCGCTTCGATCTGCCGGGTGCGGTGAATGCCGTGCTCGCGGGCAATATCAATGGCGGCTTCTCCATCTGGTGGCGCATGCAACTGTTCTACCTCGTCGTCTTCCTCCAACGCTTCGTCCGGCTTTGTCCCCGCCTCTCCCTCACCCCCGCGCCCGCGCCAGCACCCGCTCCCACTCCCGAACCTGCGACGCCATGCGCGCCTTGATTTTTGCTTGCGCCCTGGCGCTGGCCGCGGGGCTCACCGGTTGCCAGACGCCGCACGGTTTTGCCACGCCCGACACGTCGTGGAAGGGGCACATCGGCCAGTTGAAATACTCGACGCGCAAACGGACGTTGATCGGCGACGTGGTGGTCCAGCAACGTGGGAGCAGCGACTTCCAGCTCGATTTCATCAAGGGCGGCGGCTTGCCGCTTATCTCGGTGCGGCAGGACGCGTGGGTCTCCCGCGCCGAGGGCATCCTCGTGCACGGCACCTGGCAGGGCGCGCCGGAGACCGCACCTCGCGCGCTGCGTCCGTGGATGAAATTGCGCACCGCCTTTGCGCAGCCGCCCCCCCCCGGCACGCCGAAGGCTCCGCACATCGAGGCCAAATTCAGCGGCGGCCAGCTCAGCATGTTGTTCCTGGCCTATCCCGACGACGACCAGCGCTTCGTGTTTCAGTTCAACCACTAGGGCGTGTGATGATCGAACACCCAACATCCAACACCCAACAACCAACGTCCAATGGCCGCCTGCGCCCGCGATCTCCGAGGCCGCGCGTCAGCAGTGTTCGATTGGATGTTGGGTGTTGGGTGTTGGATGTTGGATGTTGGCTCCTGCTTCACGCATGAGTCTGGACCGCACGTTTGCCCGCATCGTCACGCATCGCCGCCGCGCCGTGGTCCTGGGGGCGCTGGCGCTGCTCGTGGCGTCGGTGCTCCTTGTGGCATTCGGCGTCCGCTTTGCGTCCGACGTGCTCGACCTGTTGCCCCAGCATTTTGCCGCAGTGCAGGCCTTCAAGACGTTCGATCGCGAATTCAGCCAGGCACGCGAACTGACCTTCGGCCTGCTCGATGAAAAAGGGAAGGTGGACCTCGATGCCTTTGCCGAGCATTTTGCCACGGAACTGCGCGCCGAGCCCTGGGTCTTGCGAGTCATGGATCGCTCGCCGTTGGATTCCGAAGGCGGGCTCGAAGGCGCGCGCACCCTGGCTCTGCCGTTGCTCCTGAATCTCGATCCCGCGGCCTTTGATGAGGCGATCCACGCGATTCAACCGGATGAGATCGCCGCGCGCTTGAAGCGGCTGCACGCCGAATTGGAAGCCGGTTCGCCGCGCGCGGAATTCCAGTTGGATTTCGATCCGCTGGGCTTGATTGCGCCAGCGTTGAAGCCGCTCTCGGGCTCTTTTTCCATCGAGCAAACTCGGCCGCTCGCTTCGCCCGATGGCACGCTGCGCGTGGTGCTGGCGAAGACCAATCAGGCCGGCCTCGGCGCGCGGGAATGCCAGGACATCATGCACCGGGTCGAGGACTTGAAGAAGCGCGTGCTCGCAAGCTGGACTGGGCCCGCGCCGCAGATTCTCGTCACGGGACGCACGCCGTATGTCGGTGAACTGTCGCTGACCATGGCTGGGGACGTCGTCTCCACGGTCGTCGGTTCGGTGCTGCTTGTGACGACGATTTTCCTGGTTGGTTTTCGGCGGCTGCGCCCGCTGCTGGCCATCATGCTCACCCTCGCGCTGTGTTGCGTCGTTGCGGTGGCCCTGGGCGCGCTGGTTTTCCATGAATTGAACATGATCACCATCGGCCTGTGCTCGATCCTCATTGGTCTCGGCGTCGATTTCGGGATGATGCTCTACGCCGTCTACGAACGACAGCGCGAAGGCGGGGCTTCGCATGAAGAGGGGATTGCAGCGGCCATCCGCAGCCAGGGCAAGGGTGTGCTTTTCGGCTCGCTCACTACTGCGGCCGCTTTTCTTTGCTTCCTGCGCAGCCAGTCCACCGGCTTTGCCCAACTCGGCGTGCTGATCGCCTTTGGCATCCTGTGCGCCGGGTTGTTCATGATGACGCTCTTCTTCGCGCTCGTCGGGCAGGGATTTCGCCAGCGGCGCAGCGATTGGTTGTGGAGCGCGGGCGGACACTTTGTCGGGTTCGTGGATCGCGCGCCGCGCGCCTTCTTTGGGGTGGTGGCTGCATTTCTCGGTGGATGCGCGCTGCTCGCCTTCCTGCCCATCGGGCGGCTCCAGTTCGATGCCAATCCCAAGTCGCTCGAGCCCAAGGACAGCCGCGCGGGGATCGCCTTGCGGACGATTCAGGCCAAAATGCCCCTCGCTGCCGAACCCGTGATCGTCCTGCTCAAGAGCGCGAACCAGGAACAATTTCACGATGGCTGGACGAAGCTGCAGGCCGCGTGGACGCAGATCGTCGCGGACAAGAAAATCCATTCCGCGGCTTCGCCCGCGGCGCTCGCCGTCTCGCCCGCGCGCCTGGTGGCCAATGCCGCGCGCCTGCGCACGATCGACTTCGCCGCCAGCCGCGCGGCCCTCACCGAGACCATCGCGCGCGAAAGCCTGAGTCCGGAAGCGTTTCAGCCCGCCTTCGCCATGCTGGACTCTTTGCGCTCCATCGCCGAGGGTCAGACTGCGGCGCTCGACTGGCGCCATGCGCTGCCCGCCGATTCAACATGGTGGTTTGTGCTCGATCGCTTTTTCTCCCGCGACCCGAATCTCGGCGCCGCCTACATCACGCCGAACCACACTCTCTCCACGTTCGCCGAGAAGGAAGCGCTGCGCGCCGCCATCGATTCGGCTCACGTGCCGGTGCAGATTTCCGGCTGGAGTTACACGCTGCAGGATCTCGTTCCCTGGGCACGGGGCAAGCTCACGGAGTTGTCGGCGATCATGGTCTTTTTCAATATTGTGCTGCTCATCTTCCTCTATCGCCGCGCCTTCCCGCTCTTCATCCTCATGCTCAGCCTCGCGCTTTCCATGGGTGCGCTCGTCGCGACGCTGAAGGTTTTTGTCATCCCGCTCAACATGTTCAACGTCCTCGCCTTTCCGCTCGTCCTTGGGGTGGGCGTGGACTACGGCATCTACATCGTCATCGCCATGAGGCAGGACGGCGACCGGCGGCAGAACCTCGCCACGATCGTGAAACCCGTGGTGCTCGCCGGGTTGACCACGACGTGCGGCTTCGGCTCGCTGGCCTTCGCCGCCAATCCCGCCCTGCGCACGCTCGGTGTGGTCTGCGCGCTGGGTGTGGCCTGGTGCGTTTTCGCCACGCTCTTTTTCGTTCTCCCCGCCTACGCCTGGCGCGGTGCAAGGTAGGCGCCTGTGAAACAGATGACACACCGCAATTGTTTTTGGTCGGAAGGATTTGGAACCGCGGATTTCGCGGATGGCGCGGATAAAATGCCTCTCTATCCGCGCCCATCGGCGTTATCCGCGGTCAAAACAAGGTTTTGCGGTCAAACCGCCTCATGTCATCCGGGTGATCCGCGGGTCCTTTGTTCGCAGCTTCCCAGTGCCCGCTGACATGCGCGATTCGCTTTACACCCTTGCCGGATTCAAGATGGCCTTCGTGGTCGCCCGTCTGTTTCCACGCGCTTTTTTGCGCTGGCTGGCGGCGCGGATCGGCCTGGCCGCTTATCGGCGCAGCCCCGAGGCGCAGTCCGCCCTGCGGGAAAATCTCCGGCGGGTCACGGACTTCGGCGGCACTTCGCTCGACGCGCTCTGCACCGACAACATCGAGAATTTCAGCCACATGCTCTCCGATTATTTCCTGTGCGCCGGGCCGGATGCGGCGACCAAGGCGATGGAGCTATTGCGCCACAACGGTGGGGAGAAAAACCTGGCCGCCGCCCGCGCGCAGGGGAAGGGGATCATCATCGTCACCGGCCACCTTGGCCACTGGGAACTCGGCGGACTCATGCTCGCCCAGCTCGGCCTGCCGCTCACCGTCATCACGCTCGAGGAACGCAGCTCAGAACTCACCCGCTGGCGGGAAGCGCTCCGCCGGCAACTCGGCATCAAGACGATCACTGTGGGGCCGGGGCATCCCTTTGCCTTCGTGGAAATGATGCAGACCCTGCGCCGCAATGAACTGCTGGCCATGCTCGTGGACCGGCCCTACCCCGGCAGCGGCGCGGACGTGCAACTCTTCGGTCACGAGACGGAATTTTCCACCGCGCCCGCCCTGCTCGCCCAGCACACCGGCGCCTGCATTCTCCCCGCCTTCGTCCTCCACGACGGCCACGGCGACTACATGACGATCGCCGAGCCCCCCATCCCCATGGAGACCTCCGGCGACTCCCGCACCGACCTCGCCGCCAACACCCAGCGCATCGCCTCCGTCTTCGAAGGCATCATCCGAAGGCATCCGGAGCAGTGGTTTAATTATGTGCCGGTCTGGAAGAAGAATGGGAGCGGGTAGAGGGGGAACCACAGCGC
>Ga0206854_1075_pt1 | contig 28050 bp, 22 predicted proteins | sample Alteio_BWOrgCont_50_FD_152870 | JGI IMG/M metagenome (GOLD analysis project Ga0206854, IMG submission 152870) | Enriched cells from forest soil in Barre Woods Harvard Forest LTER site, Petersham, Massachusetts, United States -... | ecosystem: Environmental > Terrestrial > Soil > Temperate forest >...
TCGGCACAAAAGTGGATCCATTTAACACAGTGCTATCGCTTGTAGTCTACGCTCCAATGGGTTGCATGAATTGATATTTCGGATATACCGAGAACACCATTCCTGAGTATTGGATTTGAAAAGGGTTGGAACTTTGCGTTGTAACCCCTACGATAGACGCGCCCGAAGAGACAGGGATCCATGAACCACTTGTTCCTTGGCGATACGATAGAGATCCTGTGAAAAATATAAACGACAAAGTATACGTCGATGGGTCATCAAAAACAGTGTTAGGCAACACAGACACTTCCCCTATCTGCATCTCAGCATATACCTGCGAAGAAATCAGCGTACTCGCTGGCAATGAGCACGTACTGCTCATATTCAATGTATCATCAAAGTCATATGCATAACACAAGCCCACATCTGGGAGTGAAGAAGCGGGACCAGGATAAGGAGGGGTTGTAGGGAAAATCGCATTGGCATGCAACTGCTGAGAATAAATATCGTACCACGCACTTCCAAACGTGTTGTTAAAGTACGCAGGTGATGCCGCAGGTCCGCCCACAAGCGGCAAATGGCTTTGCAAGTTTGCTAAGTTTAAAACAGAAGCAGAATCAGAAGCAGTATATAGTCCAGGAACCGCCACAAGGCCTACCACAAAAGCGCTTCCAAAATATTCTGAAAGCAGTGTTGCATCGGCCCCCGCAGGAGTCAAGGGCAATACCCCACTATACATGGCAGAAACTGTCATCCCCGATTTGGGCATCGTAATCGTCGTACTCCCCGATGTAAAAGAAAAGGTCGTACCCGAGGTAGTTCCTGCATATGTAGCGCCCGATCCTCCATGCGATGTTTCTGCTTGAATATAGATCGTATTACCACCACCACTAGCATAGTACGCAAAGAGATTATCCAAATATGAAGGAGATCCTGAATCTAGATAGGTCAAAGGAAACTGCGGCACTGCATAATTTGACTGAGGTTGAGGCAATGTTTGCGTTGTTCCTGTTTTGGGCGCCAAAATACGCAAATAGGTAGTGAAACCTCCCGAAGTATAGGGGTCTGTATAAAAGGGTAAAGCCAAATCACTCCACGGTGAGGGAAGTCCTGCAACGATCGTAGTTAGCAGAGTCTCTCGACTGCCAGAAAACCCTGTAGGATTTGTAGATGGACTATCTGTAGGTATGTATATAGCATTCGAAGGATACTCTGCAAAAAACAGTTTAATTGGAATACTCCAATTATCAACCTGTGTTGTATCTAAGAAAGGTTGGTACGTAATGCATGAAGGAGTTGGATTCGCGATTTCAGAAATTGTCATTTCAGCAAAATCGTAAATGAGATTGTAATTGGGGTCGTAAAAACTCGAAGAAGAAGGAGCTGTCAGTGTATTATTTGCATTCGCAAGTAAGAACAGAGGAGAACCAAATGAAAAATAGACACGACCAGAACTCGTCCCATTGGGGAGATATACGAGGTAATCATTAGGTCCTGTGGTGGATCTAGGCAATTGAGTCAGAGTATAAGAATACGACGGAGTGTAAGTAGATGTGCTGACCTGCAAAGGAACCAACTTACCATAAAATTCAGTCTCCAAATAATACACTTGCGTAAGTCCACCCAAGATCAACACATACACTGTGTCATCGGGCTGTAAAGAAGTGTTTGAAATCACCAAAGGAAAATACCCTTTTTGCGCCGTGGGAGCAATAGGATTCGTAGGAGGTGGAGGCGGTGGCGGAGGGTTAATGGGTGACACCCGAGAATGTGAAGAGGGCGTCCCATCACAAAAAGGGGTGATCTGAGCTCCTGCGAGAGCATCTTTTGTTTCACAAACAAACTGGCCATAAAAATTGTCTAGACGAGACGCATTTGTGACCGACGCTGCAGATAAAGACCCACACAAGAAAAGAAATGCCCAACACCATCGCATAAATTAGCCCCCGATCCTTTTTTTTCTAAAAATCCCATTTTGTAGTGAATGTGAACCCCTGCACATACAAATTCCCATTCGGCACAACGCTCGCAATCGATTGGTCATCTAAGAATCCACGGAACATGTTTTGATTAAAAAACACTTGGAATCCATATTCAGCCATCAGCTCGCAATGGACTCGATCAGAAAAAAAGTAGCTCCCCCAAGAAACTCCCAGATCTAAAGAAAGATGTGGGCGCACATAATTGAGATCATGCTGACCTACAAGATATCTAGACCCCGCAACAAAAACACCCGAGACATCCGTCGCTTTTTGAGACCAATTTAATGTGGTATACTGCGTAAATAAGAGATCTCCAAATCCAGCGCAGTACAGACTTAAACCCTGTCCCAGCAGCCAATGAGAATCCACACCTACCATAGGTCCTATTCCCCATGAATGGGCTCTTTGAGTGATGTACACATTGACTCGAGAAGTGGTGGTTATAATGTTATTGAGGTACGCCGTATCCGCTTTTTGTCGAATCAAAGCAGATCGAAGCCCAAAATAGGGACGCACTGTCAACTCTTCTCCCACATAATAGCTACGGCCCATCTCGACATCGATCAGATCCATTTGTAAATTCCATTCTCCCCTGCCATCAAGATATTGAGGCACAGAGACAGATGGCTTTTGACGCAAAGGATAGATCGATTTTGTCCCAGAAGGATCCAAAGAGGTGCTGACCCGATCCGTATTGTGCAGCCAAGTATATCGAACAAGTCCATCCCAATGATCTCGATAAAGGTCGGTCCAAAATGCCAACTGAAATCCAGGCGCATAATCAAAGGGCAGATTCACCACATCACCATTAATTGTGAAGTCCGTATCTGCGCTATCAGACACAATCCCAAGCTCCATATTCTCTTGAGAAGGAGACCAGTATGTAAAGCTTGCGCTTGCTCCCACATCATACCCTCCTTGCAACGTCACTGTCGCTGGAGCGTTATAACCCGCAAGCATGTGATTGGTTGATTCATGCACATTGCTTTTGGCAAATACCTGTGTTGCACTTGCCACACATACGAAAGTCAAAGAAACCGCCCTCAACACAAAGCTCATACTCACCCCTCCTCATAGGAAAATCAAAAAATATTTCCGCTATCGTAACAAAAGAATGGTATTAAAAAAAAGACTTTTGTAAAGTTTTGTCAAATTCGCTTCGTATTTTTAGGATGGTCCTCATGCGTTTACGTTACCTATTGATTTCGTTCACACTTTTGCACACTGCCTCTTATGCTGACACAGGAGAAAGTCCTGATCGGACAGAAACTGAAGAAGTATCCATCGGAAATCTTCGCTGCCTACCTATGCGTCCCCCATCCAAACAAAAAGTTCCCGTAGCAGCAAAAAAACCAGATCTGCAACCGGAGGCGAAACCTACAAAGGCTACGGCTTCTACAGTATCCCCATCTTCTGAAGTAGAATTCGGAGGGAGCTTTGCTTACCTACGCATGGACGCAGGAGGAGATGCTTTACAAGGATTTTTGGGAGGAGCACAAGCCTCTTACGAATACAAGGTCGCAAATTCCGTTTACGGAGGAGTTGCGTTTGCTTTTAGAGATGGTTCTGTGAGTAAACAAGAGATAAAAAGAAGTATTCTCGATATCAACCTACAAGAGCGTCTTGGGTATTCATTCGGCAACACCGAAGAAACCTGGCTCGTTTCCCTGTTTTCTGGTTTAGGGTATCGTCACATGGGAGAGACCGCCTCGGCAAGCGACGGGTCGTCCGTATTAAATTATAACGACTTCTACATTCCTGTCGGGTTTTTAATCCAAGGGACAGTACATCCGCTCGTGACCCTCGGCTTGAACGCCCAATGGCAACCCCAGGTATACCCAACAGTCACCACGACTCCTTTGAACGGAGCCAGATGGATCACAATCTGCGAACTCGGCAGCTTTGCAGCAGAACTTCCGATCGTCGTATCCGTATACAAGAAATACCATTGCACGGTCATCGTCAAACCGTTTGTAGAGTATTGGCAAGATGGACGTACTACAGCCAAAACAGATACAGGTTTATCCCTTGGAATCCCTGCCAATCATTATTGGTTCGTAGGTTGTGATATCAATGTTGGGTTTGCGTTTTAGTAGACATCTTGCATAACTCCCTTCCTTGCCCTTGCCCAATTAATGCTATTTCTGGAAGAATTTTTTTGGGCACGGGCAAGCTTGAGTTTCTGGTAATAAGATCATGGAAAGATTTGTTTGTGCGTGCTCAATCAATAGTGAAGACTCCCACCGGGATGTTTCTTTTCCGCTGAATTTAAATTGAGTGAACGTTCCCTCGTATTGACTTCCATCTGGTAATTCCAAAACTCCATCTCTCCACTCACCCGCGACAAATGATCCTGTGTATTTTCTCCCATATTCCCACATAAGAGTTGCTTGTCCGGTAAATTCATCATGGGAAAAATCTCCTATATACTGACCTCCATCCGCGTATGTGTAAGTCCCTTTTCCATGTTTTTTACCCTGAAAAACCTGACCCTCATATACATCCTCATTAGCGTATGTAAAAACCCCCGTGCCAGACAACCGGCCGTAGGCAAAATCTCCTACATACTGAGTCTTTCTTATGAGTATCCGGTCAACACTGCTATAAGATTCACCCTGCAAAAATTGTTGATATACATCGTGTGTAGTCCTGCCCGTGCAAATCAGGTCAAGATTAAAGATGTGTATATAACCCTCTTGCCGAGAAAATCTTACTGTCCCTTTTCCATGCGGCTGACCATTCAGAAACTGTCCATCATACGTCGTTCCACTCTTGCTCGTCCAAAAACCGTTTCCTGCACGTCTACCCAGACGAAAATCCCCAGTATATAATCCTGTTGCTTGTACCAAAGTACCTTTTCCATGTCTCAGCCCAAACTTTCGCGGGCCTTCATAGTCTCCTTCCTCATGCAAACAGAAAGATACATAGCCAACCACCGCACCCAGTCCCACAGCGCACCCGATGATGCCCTGGTTTTCCGCAAAAATCTGAGATACACGATCCGCAATGCTTGGCGTTATCTGAAAAGGTGGTGGGTTATGAGGACAGGGTAACGAAAGGGTATAATTGGTTTTTATCATAATGCGAGAGATGATAAACAAAAACGATGAAAAAAATCAAAATATCTAGGCAGTGTTTAGAATGATCACAAAGGAACCAGGGCGAGCGCATTAAATTTGAAAGTGTGTAAGTCAACTGACCCCAATCTTATTTTTTTCATCAGCGCAGAGATAATAGCAGAGACAGAGAGGACGCAGAGAGAAGATAAAGAACCGAAACGGACGGGGCCTTGCCCGAAGGAAGAGAGAAATGAGAAACGATTCTCTCTTCCTTCGGGCAAGGCCCGTCTCCGCGCTTCGCGGTTCCTTACCCTTTCTCTGCGTCCTCTCTGTCTCTGCTATTATCTCTGCGCTGATGAAAAAAAATGAGGTTGTAGTCAGCTGACTTGCGTACTCTAAGATTTAATGCGCTCGCCCTGCAAAGAAACCCATCTACGGGCAGTATTTGCAAGAAAGGAAAAAGCGACCCCTCCGACATAGGTAATTGTTTCAGCAACAAACTTACAGTGATCCAAAAGGGAAGACTGCTTTTTCTCTTCTTGTGGAACGTTCTCTAATGGAGAATCTTCTACTTTTGCTTCTGAGGATGGTGTCGTTTGCGGCGTTAATTTTTTGGGGATATACGGATGTATATGGTTTGGTGAATATGCACCTATCTGTTCTTGAAGGGCAGTAAATAAGCCCGTAACCTCTATATACGATAGTAGCTGCGAATTCCTCTCTTCATCGCTTGATAATCCAGCAAAGCCCTGTACAAGCAACTCAAAAGAGCGCTTCACATCCTTCTGTATCCATTCGACTGAGTTCTCACCGACCGCACGGCCAGGTGCAGCAAGTTTTTCCCAGAGTTCTTTCAAGATCTCTGCCCGCTGTTTATGTTTTTGAAGCCACCTTTCCATTTCACGTGGTGTACTCGGAGACGAACCTGTCGAAGATTCTAACCTTCCTCCCAGCGACGCACGGCTCAAATGACCTACGCTCCCTCCATCACTTGACCTACCCGTTCCATCTGATAAACGTCGACTCTCCGGCGGCGTCTCTGAGGTATCGTCCTGTGGTAATGCACTATTTTGATCTCTTTTGCCAAACAAGGCCAGTACGCTCTGTACACCACGATTTGTCAATATTTTGTAAGCGCATCGTTGAGATAGAGACGGAGTCTCATTCTCGATAAACTGTTTCAGACTTTTCAATACTGCGTCATTTGTCAACATTTGACAAATCACTTTCAACGAAGCCTTTTCCTCTCGCACATTTTTTAAAGTGCCCAACAATATTGTCTGTGTCAACCCTGACTGTTGATTGATCTTGTTCAAGACAGTGCCAGCAACCACCATTCCGATTTTTTGTATCGTGAGTTGCATCGCAACTAAACTTACCCCTGCATACACACCTGCATGCGCGAGGACCTCAACACTATGTTCTGCAAAAAACCCAGTATGATCCAATCCCACAAATAACAACCCCGCAGCCCCAATCAAAGCGAGAGCGCCGCCCAAATAAAGGAACTTCGAAACCTTCTGACTTTTGGCAGAAGGAAGGGGTAGAGAATCCTTAGAAACTGATGATAGCCTAGTACTCATACTACTATTATACAACATTTTACAATTAATATTCAATTATTTAATTCATAATTAACAATACATAAGTAGTTAATAATTAGCAACTTAACCGCCGCCGCCGAGGGCCTTATAGAGGGCAATAGCCGCCACAAGGAGGGCTGTATCGCTTTGGGTCGCTTTAATTTGGGTCTGAACCCACTCTTTTTCCGTGGTGAGAAAGGCCTGTTTGTTGGTGAGGCCCTGGAGAAAACGGTCCCCAGCAATAGCCACCATGGCGCCTGTGTGATCTACGACCTCATGTCTTTTCGCAGAAATCACTAAACCTTGTTCGTAAAACATGAGGGCGCTTTCAGCATTTTGGAGCGCATTTAAGACAACTTGTTGATACGTATAAGCAGCGGCTTTTTGCACAGCTTGGGTTAAGTGGAGATTGCCCACAAGCCTGCCGCCTTGGTAGAGAGGCATGGAGACATCCGCTCCATACGCCCATGTTCTGCTTCCCCACTGCAAAAGTTCCGGAAGTTGCAAGGACTGAAATCCTCCGAGACCAAGCAAGCTCACTGTAGGGAAAAAAGAAGCGACGGCTACGCCAATGGCAGCCGTTGCTGCGGCGAGTTCTCTTTCAGCTTTCCGAATATCGGGGCGTCTGCGCAAGAGATCTGAGCGGAGCCCTGTGTGGATTGTTTGGGGAATCTGCGGCAAAGAGTTTGGAGCGAGAAGTTCATCTACTAAATTTTCTGGCAGTTCACCTAGTAAAATCGACAAGGTGTAAATATTTCGATAGATCTCTCCCACTACATCGGGGAGAAGCGCTTCTGCTATCTCCACATTCGCTGCGCTTTGCTCTAGATCCAAGGCATTCACGTAACCTGCTGCATATTGCGCTTGGGTAATGAGATCGATCTCTTTAAAGATCGCAATGTTTTTCTCGAGGAGATCTTTTTGCGTTTGGAACCCGCGCAGTTCCATATAATTTTTCGCAACTTCTGCATACAAAGAAACGAGGATGTCATTTCTCTCTTCAATGGCGCTCCCGACTTCTGCTTCTGCAGCTTCCATGGCTCTCCGCGTTTTGCCAAAAAGATCAAGTTCCCATGTCGCATCAAAGAGAGCGTTGAATAGATTTTGTATTTGGGGAATCTGCACGGCAAAGGGAAGCCCTGTCAAAGGCGACGAGGTGACCGTAGAATTATTCGCGGCTGGCCCAATCGCAAAAAGAGGTCCATTTTTACTAAAATAGGTTTTGGTCCCATTGAGATCGCCCGAGAGATGAGGGAAAAGCTGCGAGGAGGAAATTTGCTTGATCGCTCTCGCGCGCAAAATGTTTTGCTCTGCCACAAGAAGATTGTAGTTACACTCTTCTGCTTTGGTGATGTATTTGTTCAGGAGAGGATCTTGAAATACTTCCCACCATGTTTTGAGGGAAGCTTCGTTGGTGGGATCAGGGGTGTTTTCTCCGACCCACGTGTCTGGCACATCGAGGACGGGAGGAGTATAATTCGGCCCAACCATACAGCCAGAAAGAAAGAGGAGAGGGAAAAATCGGGCACGCACGCGGGCACGGGCACGGGCACGAAAGTCGGGGGAAGCCCCCTGCCCCCCCAAAGAGGGAGGGAAACGTTTTGGGGGGGCAGGGGGCTTCCCCCGACTTTCGTGCCCGTGCCCGTGCCCGCGTGCGTGCCCGATTTTCTTTTCTCCCCACAAAATGGATAAAAATCTTCTTGCCTCCCCTCTTCTTTTCATCCGATCTTCTTCCTAAAAAACAATCCCGACCCCACCAATGTGCACACTGCGATGACTCCCATCTGCCACAGATTTTCAAAGACCACCCAAGCAGGCAAACTTTTAAGAAAAATCCCTTTAGTGATCACTAACATATATCGCATCGGAATGCAATACGTCACAGGCTGCAGCCAGGTCGGCATATTCTCTATGGGCGTTGCAAAACCAGAGAGGAGCACCGAAGGGAGCATGAACACAAACGACCCCAACATCGCTTGCTGCTGTGTGGAAGAGAGGGACGAAATAAAAAGTCCTACGCCGCTAATCGCCGATACAAAAACAAATAACGAAAGAAAAAAAAGTAACAAAGACCCGGTGAATGGCACTCCCATGAGGAAAACTCCCATGAATCCCATAAAACACCCCTCCGCCATCCCCACCAAAATGCCGGGGACAATTTTGCCCATCAAAATCTCGATCGGCTTGAGTGGCGATACAAGGAGTTGGTCCCACGTCCCCATCTCCTTTTCTCTCGCAATCGATTGTGTGGTCACCACAAGACACGCGAGCATCGAAAGGGTCACGACAAGACACGGAATGTTGTACCAGATGTAGAGGATGTTGGGATTGAACCAATTGCGCTGAATCAATTGCGTATTTTGTTTCAAGTTGGGGGCGTAGTCTTGAATGATTTGAGTGCAATAGCCAGAGAGAATTTGTGCGGTATTCGAGCGCCTTCCATCGAAGATCAGTTGGACCGTTGCATCTTTGCCAGAGTCGAGGTTGCGAGAAAACATTTCATCAATCGAAAGGACCATGAGCCCTTTTTGATTGTCGATGAAAGGGGCAATCGCCTCAATGCCGGGAAGGTACGTGATGTGAGTAAAAATAGGCGCGCCATGAAATCTTTGAACAAGCTCAAAGGCCCTTTCTCCACTATCGCGATTGACAATGCCGATGCTCACATTTTTCACATCGAGGGTTGCTGCATAGGCAAAGACGAGGAGTTGCACAAGGGGCGGGAGCAAAATCGAAATGCGGCTTCTAGGGTCGCGCAGTACGACGAGGAGTTCTTTCCAAATCAAAGAGAAGACACGTAGGGGGTTCATAATCGTTTCACCATCTTTTTAGAGGTGATCGCAAAAAGGATGGCAGCAAAACCAAAAAGGATTGCCATATTGGGCAGAAGGAGCGTCCACACATTCCCCGTCATGAAAAGGGTTTGCAGGCTTTGGACAAAATAACGGGCAGGCATGACGTATGTCAAAACGCGGATGGGAAACGGCATGCTGGCAATTTCAAACAAAAATCCAGAGAGGATGTAGGCAGGCAAAAAAGCAATCACCATCGTGATTTGTGAGGCGATGAGCTGCACTTTAGTGCAGACAGAGATGAGAAAACCCAGCCCAAGCGCGCAGAGTAAAAACATTGCGGAGGTGAGAAACAGCGCAAAAAGAGATCCTCGGAGGGGCAGGCCATAATAGACCACAGACACGAAGACGCAAATCGCCATCGAAATCATCCCTAAGATAAAATACGGGAGAACTTTCCCAATGATCACTTCGTTCATTGTGACTTCGGTCGACATGAGCGCTTCCATCGTCCCTCTTTCCCACTCTCTTGCCACGACGAGCGCCGTGAGGAGAGCTCCAATGAGCGTCATAATGATGCCCAGCGCGCCAGACAAAAGGAAAAATCTACTTTCCAAAGCTTCGTTGTACCAAAATCTTGGGTCTACAAAAATTTGAGAATTGGAAAGGTGTTCTTGCGCGAGCCACGTTTGAAACGCCCCTTCTACGTAATATTGGACAAAATTGGCGGTATTGGCCTCACTCCCATCTGCGATCACCTGAAGTGGCGCAATAAGATCGGGCCTTGCCCGAAACGAAGAAAAATAGGAAGGGATCACCACAATGCCGCGGATTTTTCCTCTTTCTAGAAGGTCATAGAGAGGCTCTCTTCGCGTATCAATGTGTATTTCAAAGTATGTACTATCGCGGAGTGATTCGACAAAGGTTTGCGCATCGGGCGCCGTATCTTCCATGCACACGCCGAGGCGCAAATGATTCAAATCTAATGAAACACCATATCCATACAGAAACAAGAGAAGAAAAGGCAAAAAAACAGCAATCAACAGCGCGCTCGGATCGCGTAGGATCTGCAGCCTCTCTTTTTTCATGAGCGCGATTATTTTTCTCATGATCTCCTGCGAATGAATTCGATGAAGGCATCGTCGAGCGTCGGATGGGGCAATTCTTTCGATTTCACCTGATCCTTCAATGTTTGGTGATCTCCCAAATAAATCATCTCGCTTTGGTAGAGCAAAGCGATCCGATTGCAATACTCCGCCTCATCTAAAAAATGGGTCGTCACCATGATCGTACAACCAGACTTTGCAAGCTCTTGGATGTGCTCCCAAAAGATTTTGCGCGACATGGGATCCATTCCCGAAGTGGGCTCATCGAGAAAAAGGACTTTGGGGGCGTGCAAGGTCGCAGCTCCAAAGGACAGTCGTTGTTTAAAACCAATCGGCAACACATCGCAGACCTGATTGAGATAGGACGCAAGACCAAAATTGTCTACCATTTGCATCACGGCCTCTTTCTTAGCGCCATACAAATTGCCAAAGAGCTCCAGATTTTGTTTCACAGTTAAATTCCCATAGAGAGAGAACTTTTGGGCCATATACCCAATATGGCCCCTCGCCTCACTCGGCGTTTTTTGCAAACTGATCCCATTGATGAACGCCTTGCCTTGAGTGGGCTGAATGAGACCGCAGAGCATTTTAAACACTGTGGATTTCCCTGCGCCGTTCGGTCCCAAAAGACCAAAAATTTCCCCTTGATGCACCCGAAAAGAAATGTCTCTCGCCGCCACAAAAGAACCAAACTTCTTTGTCAAACCTTCTGCGATAATGGGATATTCGACACTCTGCTCAATAGGCGGGGTCTGTAACGGTCTTTCTTTTGTTTTGGGCAACGCCTCAAGAAAGGCATCCTCAAACCGAGATTTGCCCCCCATGAAATCTTTGGGCCTTCCAAAAAATAAAAGTTCTCCTTCATTTAAGAGAAGAATTTGATCACATTTTTCTGCTTCGTCGAGATAGGCGGTGCTCCAAAGAATGGTCAATTTCCCATCTAAAAGTGTCCGCATCATGTCCCAAAGCTCTCTTCGAGAAATGGGATCTACTCCCACCGTAGGCTCATCGAGCAAGAGAAGATCTGGTTTCTTTAAGAGCGCGCACGCAAGGCCTAATTTTTGTTTCATGCCTCCCGATAAATCTCTCGCAAGTCTTCCTGTAAATTTTTCCAAACCGCTAAATTCTAATAACTTTTGGAATATGTCCTGTTTTTTCTTTGGATCAATCTCGCGCAGTTCTCCATAGAGCTCCAGATTTTCCATGACTGTGAGATCTTCATACAAACCAAAACGTTGCGGCATGTATCCGATCGTTTGACCCACCTTTCTTACAATCCTCCCACTGGTTGGCAAAAGAAGTCCTGTGAGAATGCGGATCAGCGTGGTTTTGCCTGCGCCATCAGGGCCGATGAGGCCGACGATTTGTCCTTCGGGAATTGTCGCATTCACATCATGTAAGGCAAAAGGAAGATTAGGAGAAAACCGTTTAGAAATCCCCTCGATTTGAATCAAGGTTTCCTCTTGTTTTGCAAAGGAATTTTCACCGTGACAGGCATCCCCTGCTTCAACACATCGTCGGGGTTATCTACATAAATCCTCAGCCTATAGACCAAGTCGGTTCGTAGTTCTGTCGTTTGGACAGTTTTTGGAGTGAATTCTGCCATAGGAGAAATGAATCCGATTTTCCCTGTGTAGACAGTTCCTTTGGCGAGATCTGTATACACCTCTGCAGTTTGTCCATACGCCACGCTCCCAAGATGAGGTTCATCGACATAGGCGCGCACCCAAATGGGAGTTGCGACAGAAAGGGTATAGACAGGATCCGCTGCATTCACAACCGTCCCAGGCTCTCGAATGCGCGTTAAGATGACCCCTCGTGTGGGAGCATACGCTTTTGTATACGTCTGATTATCTAAAGCGACATCCAGCGTTGCTTTGGCAAGGAGAAGCTCTGCCTCGAGCGTGTCTCTGCGAGCTCTTGCATTATCTAAATCCTCTTGAGACACTCCCCCTATGCCGATCAGCTCTTCGCGCCTTTCCAAAAGGATATCCGCATTGAGAAACTGCGCTTCAACGGCATCAAACGCAGCTTGCGCTTGGACAACTTTTGCATCGTAAGGCGTTTTATCGAGGATGGCGACGAGATCCCCCTCTTGAACCCAATCCCCTTCTTCAAAGAACAGTTCTGTGACTTGGCCCGGGACACGAAATCCAAGATCGACAAGCCGCACATCGACATTGCCATAGAGGGTGAGTTCCTTGGGACCGTCCGGTTTCCATAGAATCAGACAAACGACAAGAAGAGCGCCACATGTAATGAAAACAAATAAAGCAATCAGACGAGAATCGCGCATAATTTTATCCATATCTTAATAGATAAAAAAACACCACAGATTCAGGAAAATCTTAATTTGCAAGGCTCCCGCTGCAAGCCGCCTGCAAAGTCCAAAATCAACGATGGAAACGATATAACGATGTAACGATAAAAAAAGTCTCTCGCGCAGCGAAAGAGTGCCAAAGGCGCAATTCATTTCTATCGTTATATCGTTATATCGTTTCCATCGTTGATTTTGGACTTTGCAGGCGGCCTACTCCCGCTGAAAATTTTTGCGTATACAACCCCTCTGTGCTCTCTGTGGTAAATTTTCTGGGCACTTCTTTGCAAACAAACGTTGAATGTAATATACTAGGTAAAATTTGAATTCATATAGACAGACCTATGCCCCGATATTCCTCATGTGCGCTTGTTCTTTGTTGTGCTGCGATGACAGCATGGGCAGATCCTAAAGAAGACTGCCCTGAAGGCGAAAGGCACGTTCGAGCGGCTGTCCGCCATATTGAAAGCGGGGGGATCGGGTATCAAGATGGCTATACCACCGGAGAGATATTTTTTTCTGTGGATCCTGCCAAGTGGGCTGTGTCTCCATTTCTCGATGTAAGAGGCCATGTATTTGATGATGGGAAGCTCGCTGCCAATGTCGGCGTGGGGATGAGGGCGATATGGGGGACGAGGGTGTATGGAATCAACTCGTATTACGACTATCGAAACACTCATAGATTTCACTCCAATCAGATCGGCGTGGGGCTAGAAACGCTCGGCAAAATCTTTGACTTTCGGATCAATGGCTATTTGCCTCTTGGACCTAAGATCAGCAAACCGTATGACCCTATTTTTGGGAAATTTTCGGGGCACTATCTTTATGTATCACAAAAGTATCAATCTGCGATGAAAGGAGCCAATGCTGAATTTGGCTTTCATTTTGGGAAATCCAAATTGTTTGATTTCTATGCAGCTGCAGGTCCCTACTACTTCATAGGAGACATTGCTCCCGCAACTTGGGGTGGAAAAGCGAGGATTTCCGGCACATTCAAAGAGATGCTGACTCTCGAAATTAGCGACTCCTATGACAACACTTTCCGCAATAAGTTTCAGGGACAGATTTCCTTCAATCTTGCCTTGGGTCCCAAATCAGCAGTCAAAAAACAAGGACGCACTTGCAAGGTGGCAAAGATTCTAAACGCCCGAATGATGCAGCCAGTGGATAGACAAGAGATCATTGTCATTGATGAGCCAAGAAAGAACAGCATCGCCATTGATCCTGCAACAGGTCTCCCTTACTTCTTTGTGTTTGTCGACAATACAAGCAGCTCTGACGGCACCTACGAAAGTCCCTACCATAGTTTCACGCAAGCACAAAACAACTCCTCCCCAAGAGATGTCCTCTATGTATTCCCTGGAGATGGGACAACGACGGGAATGAATCAAGGGATCTCTTTACAAGAAAACCAAAAGTTTTGGGGCTCTGGCGTGAGTCATTTGATACAAACAACTCAAGGGATGGTCTCCATCCCGGAGCAAAGCAACTCTTCTCCCTCCATTGAAAATAGCGATGTTACTACAGATGGGAATGCAATCGACTTGGCAAGCAATAATGCCATCAGTGGGTTTAACATCATATCCGCAAACGTCAATGCCATCTCTGGAACCGATGTACAAAGTTTGGATGTCTCTTCTTGCACGTTCGAACAACACATCATAACGTATCCGATCGTAGCTTACTTTTCTGATGATGCCTTGATCTCCATCACGGACAATCAGTTTTTAAACAACACGAACGGGATCTTTTTGAGTTTGGAAGGGACATCTACCATTGTCTGTTCGGGCAATACGTTTCAAGGCCAAACTTCTGAATCTAGCATTCCTATAGAGATATCGGCAGAAAACAATGTTCTTACTGCATTCATCGAGAATAATACCTTTGATGGCAATACAGTCGGCAGCATCCGCTTTGATCTCAATAGCGTTCTCGATGCTGGTATCAATGTGATGAATAATACAATGACCAATAACGGAACGGGATCTGCAGACGTCTTAGGATCGAGCGTTGCGATCGTCACGTCTGGGACTACCAACAATTGCTCAATTGTAGTACAAGACAACACGTTTTCCGACAACTCAGCGACTCCTGACCATCCAGCAATTTCTATTTACCTACATACCTCAGGCGCATTCACAAATCTTGCACTCACAGTCTCTGGAAATACAATGTCTAATAATGGAAACTCCGGTATCGTCCTTGCAACCCCAGTCGAGACTTTGACACTGCTTGCAACAGACAATATCATCACGAACTGTGATAATAACGGAATTGCTGTGATCCCGGACTCAGGTGTTACTATAACCGGCACGATCACAATCAACAATAACACCATTACAGATATCGGAAACACAGCCAACGGCATTGCTGTAGGCAAGACAGGCCTGTCATTCTCAAATCTGAATTTAACGATATTGAACAACGAAATTAACGGATGCGATGGTTCAGGAATTCTTTGTTTTTCAGACGAATTTGCGACAATGGCTGTAGAGATTTCAGGAAATGTGATCAATAATTGTCAGAATAACGGAGCCAATGCGTCTTCTGGTATATCTCTAGATCAATATCAGAATCTCTCAGGCTCCATTACAAACAATACTCTTCTCGATGATGTAGATCCATCCGTTGCTATTGGTGTCTTCTCTTCCATTGCAAGCCCCACAGTTTGTTTGTACCTCAGTGGAAACAACAACGATACGGAATATAATCTTGACAATAGCCAACTGGGAGGCGTCTTCAATTTAGCTCCCTCCGATGTCAACACCGCCAACACAGGCACGATCAATCTTTTTGGCCCGATTACAATTGTCGAATCTTGTCCGTAAATTTTATCTTGTGTTACAAAAAAATCCTGGGTACAATCACTTTTTAAAAAAGGTCTTCCTTGCGTCTTTGGATTTGTCTATTTGTAGTTGCCATCACCGCGTTTTTTGCGCCACAAGCCTGGCGTTCTATGGATCCTATCTTAAAACAGAGGTATCCTGATATATTTAGCGTTGATAAGATTGCTATGGATCTGGAAGGCGACTTTCCTACATTTGAGATGCCAGATCTCTCTACAATTGCAAAGAGTCCGTTCCATTATTTGGGGGCGGGAGGGCAAGCTGTGGCGTTTGAAAGTGAAGACCATCAGTATGTGCTCAAGTTTTTTCTCACAAAATCGCTTCGTGGGCTTAGAAAATATCCTCTCCCCAAACCTACACACTGGATCCCCTCTCATCGAGAAAAAAGAGCTTCGGAACGAAAACAAAGAAGAGTTCGCGATCTTTTCACGACGTTGCGCAATTACGCAATTGCATTTCCTAGAATGCAAGAAAAATCAGGGATCATCGCATTGCAATTGCGCCCTTCAGAGGGTCATCTACCCACGGCGCTTTTATATGACGCCGCGGGAAATAAACACCTTGTAGATCTCAATAGGGCGGCTTTTATTCTGCAAAAGAAAGCCGTGACTCTCACCAATAAATTCAAAGACCCTCTTCCCACTGAAGAAGCTGTAAAATTCTTGAAAGCTTTTCATCACTTTCTTGCAGAAAGAGCTCAGACGGGACTTGTCGAAATGGATAGGAATGCCATACTCGGAGAAAATTATGGCTTTATAGGAGAGACTCCCGTCCAATTCGATGTAGGCAAACTCATATTAAGCGAGTCATTCTCTCCCGAACAAGAGACCCAAAAGATGCAACAAGTATTGCGCACTTGGGCGGCTTCAAGGGGCCTTCCTTCCTATGAATAAAAAGTTTGCCATTGCGTGTGCAGATGGGATGGGAGATGCACTCATCACATCCATTGCCGCCCACCATTTGCGCAAACAAGGCCATCTTGCAACTGTTTTTAATTCCCATCTTCCCAAATTTGGCAAATACCTCGAACCGGGAGAGTATTTATCCAACCACCAACATTGGAAAGAAACGCTCAAACCCTTTGATGCCATCCTATTGCAATATGAAGATACGCCAAGAGCCCGAGAGATCCTTTCTTTAAGAAAGGAAGGTTTTATCATTTATGTGATCTACACCAATTATCGCTTTTCTAAGCATGGCGCGCTCACCCCATTTGACTACCCTGTAGATGAGCAAAAGCCGATGGTATCTAACGTGCAACAAGCTTTGCTAAAATTGTTTCAAATCGAGGCCTCAACTCAAAATTGCCTTCTCCCCACTTTAAATTTATCTCATAGAAAATATACGCAAAGAATCCTCATCCATCCCATGAGCGCAAACCCTGAAAAAAATTGGCATTCCAAAAAATTTTTAAAACTTGCAGGCGCTCTCGAAAAACAAGGTTTTGAGGTGCTGTTTATTTTATCTCCAGAAGAGAGAAACTCTTGGCCCAAAGAAATCCATGCACCTCTATTTTCCACTTTGGAGACACTCGCCGAAACGATGTATGAATCAGGATTTTTTATCGGCAATGATTCAGGCCCTGCACACCTCGCTTCCTACTATCAGATCCCTCATATTGTGATCGCTCAAGGAAGACAAATGCCTTTATGGAGCTCCGGCTGGAGATCCCCTATTCTTGTTTTACCCCCCTCCTGGATCCCTAATATCAAGTGGCTCCGTTTCCGCGAACAACGGTGGCAAAATTGCATTACGGCAGGAAGCGTCCTACGCGCTTTTGCAAAAGCCATAAGTAACTAAAAACAAACAACTTAATTCACACAAACAAATATTTATAAATAATTTTTTTAATTGTATTAATTAATGCAATATTTATGTAAAATAGTATATAAAATTAAAAACGGATTAATATGATAACTAGACTCAATACATCTATACCAACTCACCAACCAAACCTTTCCCGCAACACTCAACTATATAGCATGGCTCCAGATCGACCCGCAATCATGTCTTCATCCCAACGCATAGCAAACGATCAACGCACAGCAAACGATGAGTCACCCCTGTGCGGTAGAGTAACAGCTCTTCCTGCTGAAGGGTTACGGAAATGCATGGGCGCTCTAGACTATCCAAATGGGGATCGTTATGTAGGAACGTTGGTTGATGGTAGTATACGAGAAGGAGAAGGCGTTCTGACCTCTACTCATAACAACATGTGTTACAAAGGGCAATTCTTGCAAGGTCAAAGACATGGCCGTGGCACCATGTTCTATCCAAATAGAGCTCGTTATGAAGGAGAATTCCAAGACAATCAAGAGCACGGCCACGGAACAATATTCTATCCAAATGGATGTAGCTACAAGACAGTATTCAACCAGGGTAAAGAACGAGATCGGGGAACACTCCATCATCCTGATGGAAGTCTTTATCAAGGGGAAGGCGATCTAAACTATCCAAATAAAACTCGTTATATAGGGATGTTTGTTAACGGCTTGGCAGAAGGAGAAGGCGTTCTGATTTCTACTCAACACAACATGCGTTACAAAGGGCAGTTCTTGCAAGGCAAAAAACACGGCTATGGCAGCATATTCTACCCAAATGGAATTCGTTATGAAGGAGTATTCCAAGACAATCAAGAGCACGGCCCCGGGACAATATTCTATGCAAATGGAAGCAACTACAAGACAACATTCAACCAGGGTAAAGAACCAAATCGAGGAACATTCCACCATCCTGACGGAACTCTTTATCAAGGAAAAGGCGATCTGATCTACCCAAAGGGAATTCGTTACACAGGGATGTTTGTGAATGGCTTGCCAGAAGGTGAAGGCACCCTCTTCCTCCCAAATAAACAAAGGTACGAAGGCACATTCTTGAACGGTTTAAGACACAATGAAGGTACAATATTTGATCCAGATGGTCGTTTTCTCAAAACAACATTTCAAGAAGATCTAGCGCATGGTGCCGGAACATTGTACTATCCTGATGGTCGTACCTACAAGACACTTTTTGTGGAAAACAGAGAACCCAATCCAGGCAAGCTTCACGATGCCAACGGAAACCTTTACCAAGGTCAAGGCACGCTCCATTACACAGACGAAAGTTTTTACGTGGGGCCATTTGTCAATGGTCTGCCACAAGGTAAAGGAACCCTCTACCATCCAAATAAGAAACCCTGTTATGAAGGGGATTTGGTTCAAGGTTTGAAACATGGCCGAGGTAGATCCTACGACTCAGATGGAAAGCTCCTGCATAATGGAGTATTTTTCAAGGATAAAGTCTGCCTATAACGGGACTGATTTAAGAAAATAATAATCACACCCCATCCGCGCTAGTACATCAATAATCCTTCCTCAAATTTCTGCTCAATTTAATCTTTAATTTTTGCTATACTCTAAAATTTAGATTAAACCAAAGTATTCATCATGAAAAAACGCCGCCTGCCCGCACAACAAAATAATGGACCGTTGCCTTGGAAGAATTCCATGAGAGTTCTCCTCATGAGTTTAGTTGGAACAGGAATTTATGCCGATATCCCCGCAGGTATTATCGGAGGACAAAATAGCGATTCATCCGCGTATGCAGCATTGATTTCTTCTGATGGGAGTATCACCTCAGTTTCTGGCTTACCCGCAGCGAGTCAGATCAATGCCGTCTCGATCAATAGTGGAGGCATCGGCCTCATCGGAGGACAAGCGAATAGCGCGAGCGGTTATGCGGCATATGTATCGCCTAGCGGAGGACTGACGCCACTGACCCTATCTTTGCCCTCAGGAACTATTGCAGCCGCAGCCATCAATCAGAGCGGTCAGGGGCTGATTGGAGGGACCGACAGCAGTGGGATCGGTGTTGGCTATGCTGCATTCGTTGCAATGGATGGAACTGTCACCCCTCTTTCCTTTTCTGATAATGGGAACCTTTACTCTGTCGCACTCAATGACGCAGGAGTGGGCTTGATTGGAGGAGAAGGTGGAGGCGCTCCTTATGCTGCCTATATTGCTTCTGATGGAACCGTCACACCAGTCCCAAATCCTCCTGCAGGGGGCGGCCGTCTATATGTGGCTATCAATAGCCAAGGAAATGGAATCCTCGGGGGATATGTTATAGGTGGGGGTGCCTATGCGGGTTTCGTCACTCCTACAGGAAGCTCTCCTACGTTACTTCAGCCCATTCCTAGCAACACAAACTCAGGCCTTAACGCCGTTGCGATCAACAATTCTGGAGCCGCCTTGATTGGTGGATTCGATGGATCTGGCAATGCATATGCTGGATTATCTGATGCGCTAGGAAATGTGACCACTATTTTTGCAAATCCCTTTCCTGGAGAGATCAACAGCGTTGCACTCAACGATTCTGGAATTGGTTTGATAGGCGGAGGAAACAATTCAAATCCTTACGCAGCGCTCATGCAATCTGATGGGACGATTCTCTCTTTGATTCCAAATTCGGTTGTGAATGGCGAAATCAATTGGGTTGCCATCAACCAAGCAGGCGTGGGATTGATCGGTGGCCAGCAAAATAGCATAGGATATGCCGCACTCATGGCTCCCAATGGAACATTGACAGTGCTCGATATGTCGAATCAAAGTATAATCAATGGTGTAGCCACCACCCCCAGCAACATCCCAAACTTAGCGACTCCCCAATCCGTCGGTTCCCATTCGAGTACCTTCTATACACAACTTGCATTCGTCTCCTCTTTGGACTCCCGTCTCGGTCAAAGCAGCCCAATGGGGCCCCAAGACAAAAAAAGCAGCACAGAGCCCACCAGCATTGCACACAACGAGCACAATCTAGCTGGTAACGGGACAGACCTCGCTTGGAATCGAAAGCTTACGTATGACAACGAAGGAGTAGCTCATCTCTCCTCGAAAAACTCAATCTGGATTGCCCCATTTGGTAACTATGTCCATCTGAAAAATCAAGGGACAAGTCCCAGTTATACAAATGAAATTGGAGGGGCGCTCCTTGCCTATGATCATCAGGAGTCCCACTATATCGTTGGGGGAGCTTTAGGATACGCCTTCAACTATATCCACTATGCACAAAGTTTGGGCCATGGAAAACTCCAAGAAGAACTGGGCTGCTTATATGGCTCTTACTACCAAGAGAACTTCCGTATTGTAGGAAGTGCGTGGGGAGGCTTTTATCAAGTGACAAATGACCGTCACACTCTCTCTTTCATCTCATCAAAATCTAAAACACATGGCTGGATTTTATCCCCGCATCTTGAAATGGCAAGCCCGTGGGCATTGAACTCACAAAAGACCTATTGGATCGAGCCGTTTTTCACGCTCGATTGGGTCAACAGTTGGCAAAAAGGGTATACTGAATCTGGCGCTGCTGGTTTTAATCTAAAAATGGGCAGTCTCTACGGTTCTCTTCTGCAATCAGAAGTGGGCCTCCGCTTCTATGAGCGATTTGTATACGGATGGGGAGAATTTTTTCTCAAAGAAAAATTGAGCTATGTTAACCAAGCTCCCTTTCATCTCAATTCGGTCACGACTTCTTTTGTCGGTTCTGCCTCCACATTTCCAGTAGCTGTGGCAAGTACAAAAGTTGAGAATTTGGCTGCAGTCCAACTCGTGGGTTCTTTCACTCCGGATAATCATGCATATCCTTTCGGAGGTTTTGACATCCAGGTCACAGCCAATTCTTCCTACCAGTCCTATTTTATAAGTTTGTTTGGCGGGTTTGATTTTTAAAGGATGGATCTTCTAGCGCTTCTTAAACAACTGGATCGCACGCAATGGGAAAAACGGGGATGGCCTACTTTAAAAGGTCCCATTCTCACGAGATATGATCTGCAAAAAAAAGCCGTCCCCCCAGGAGATTTTGTCACAAAAACATCTGGATCCACAGGGATACCCGTTGAAGTCCAAAGAACCAATCTATCCAAATTATGGTGGAGTGCAACCAATTTAAGGGAGGCTCTCTGGCATCAACGAAATTTGTCTCTCTCTTTTGCCATCATTCGACCCCACATCACACAAGAAATTTCTCAACACGAGTGGGCGCCCGCCTTCTCTCTTTTAGGCAAGACGGGTCCCCTCTACGCTCATCCCGTTCGCGGGGATTTAAATGGTTGGCTTCAAAAAATCCAACCTGGATATCTCATGACATATCCTTCGATCTTGGAAACCATTGATCTGCAGCCTCTCACAAAGCTCCAAGGAATCAAAACGACAGGAGAAACTTTGTTTCAGAAGAATCCTCTCATTGCAGATATGTATTCCTCAGAAGAAGTGGGAACCATTGCCATTCAATGCCCTGACAATGCGGATGTGTACCACGTCATGGAAAATATCGTCCTTGAAATTCTCGATGAACAAGGCGCGCCCACAGAAAGCGGAAGGGTCGTGATCACCGATCTCACAAGTCGTTATTTATATCGATATGATCTGGGTGACTATGCAGAAAAAGGAGAATGTTTTTGTGGAAGAGGTCTACAAACCATTAAAAAAATACTAGGAAGAAAGCGCAATATGGTCCTCTTGCCGGATGGATCACAACACTGGCCTCGCATCGGATCCACAGAATTTAGAACCATTGCCCCCATCAAGCGCTTCCAGGCCGTACAAATCGATGCCACGACTTTAGAGCTCCGTCTGATCATCGAAACTCCTTTGACAGATCAGCAGCAAAGCGCCCTTTGCAAACAGATCCATCACTTCATTGGATACCCTTTTAAGATCGTATTTCGCTATATGGACGAATTCCCTCCAGGTAAGTTTGAGGAATTTGTCAATCTATATGCCAAGTAAGAATGGGACAACGTTCTGCGAGCTCATACGACGTACAAAAGTGAATCCGATCCCACGGAGGAAGCTCCGATAGTTTAGGAAAATAGTAAATCTGATCGGATTGCCGGTAGAGCTCTAGAGTAGAGTGATCGCAAATAGGCCGCAATATGCGATAGAGATCTTGCACGCGTACGTAAGGATTTGCCATCGCTTGAGCCACTCTCCATTTAAATGCGTGAAATCCCATCTCCTCTTTTTTTTCCAAAACAGCACTCACATCTTCTTTCAATTCAGGTGAAATAAAAAGGCGTAAAATCAGACGACCCTTTGCCTGCAATACTTTTTTTGCCTGCTCAAAAAACTGCTCCTGCGGCCCCTGGAACACATTCAAAGCGCCATCGCCAATCACTGCATGAAATTCAGATCCAAACGGGAGATTTCCCCAATCACCCAGAACCGCATGAGCGCGATGCACTTCGATTGCTCGAGGACTATGATCTACCGCGATCGTAGCAAGCGAGTGCAATTCAGGAGTGACTCCCAAAAGAAGAGTTTTCCCTTGACCCGGCAGCTGGCTTCTAAATATCTCCACATCCTCCGGAGAGGGTCTTAAAGGAGGCGTCCATTCATTAAATCGCTCAGAAATTGTACACCAGTAATCTGTCATGCTCAAAATATACCTCGATTTTTTTGACGCTTCAATAGATAATTTTTTCCATGAATCGGTTGTTGCAGATTGGCTTGTCATTAGGGATATCTCTCTCCTTGTATGGAGTGTCGTTAAATCATGCTTTCAATGAATTGAAAGAAAATCGATATGGATTTGCCTTTGTAGATGTAGGAGTCTCCGAGGAAGATTTAACCCATTTTCAACGTCTCGATATTCAAAGAGAGTGGATTTATCATCACTTTGGAGAGTTGGACGAGCTCCCCAATGTGATCTCTGATTTTATTTGTGAAATGGGAGAAAATGAACGGGCGCTGGCTTCACAAATAGCCGCTCAACTGACGCAGATTGTCCATGAAGTGATCGAAGTATCAGGGAAACAAACAGCTTGGGTCAATCTCCAATCCTTCATTCCTACAAATATCTACGACCTACCACGCTGGCATTGGGATGGCTATTTTTATGCTCCCGAAGGGCCTGACGAGTTATTATGTAAGTTTGCGATGACCTTTGTGGGTCCTCCTACCCTTTTTTATCTACTCCCTCCTGAGCTGCGTCAAACAGCCGCAAGACATTTACAGAATCGACATTATATGCACCGCTTCTGCCAAGAAGAAAACATTGTCTCAGCAAAAGCTGGTGAAGGGGCTATTTTTCTGGGCGGCCAAGGAGCTGGGGTATCTGCGCTCCATTCTGCGCCACCAATCCATGAAAATCGCTTTTTCTTTTCCATCGTCCCTTGTTCAGAATCACAACTCCCCTCACTTCAAAAGAGAGTGCTCGCTGTGTATCCAAAAGATTCAAGACACTGATCTCGGGAAATCTGCTGGAAGAGGGGCTGTCACATCGATGACCTTCCCTTGAAAACTGAACTTAAGGCGATGTGCGTGTAAAAGGGGGCGCATTGCAAAGATTTGAGAGTGGAAATGGCGCGCATACTGCCGATCCACCAAAATCGGATGGCCCATTTCTGCCATGTGCACTCGGATCTGATGCGTTCTTCCTGTGAGGGGCTTACAACAGACGAGCGTCTCATTTTTCCCTCGCCGTACTACGCTCCACTCTGTGATTGCCAAATCGCCTTTGGAGGCAGACCCCCAAATCGTCTGGCCCTGAAAACTCCCCTTTTTGGCTAAAAAATCTTCAATCATGCCATGATTTTGTTGAATGACCCCATCCACCCAAGCCAGGTACTCTTTTTCAACGACACGAGAGGAAAAAAGTTCTTGCAGAGCGTCACGCGCTACCGGGTTTTTCGCCAAAAGCAAAGCTCCCGTCGTATCTTTATCAAGGCGATGGACAAGGGAAATCCCAGACCCAAATGTTTTGTGACAATTTTCAGGACTACACACCCAACCTGTGGGTTTATTCACAATTTGGAACTCTTCTTGGGTCCACAAAACATCCCACTTTTGTGACGGCTCCTCTACCATCACAAACTCGACGACAGCGCCTTTCTCTAGCCATACAGAACCAAAACGCTCCACGCGTCCGTTGATTTTACAACAATTTTGTTCTAAAAGTTTACGTACTTTTTTTCCTGAAATAGAAAGACGCTCTTGGATAAAATGGGCTAATTGCGCTCTTGTCTCAACGCGCCATCGATGTTTATCCATGACTTAAGAATTCGACTAAAAGGCGTACGCCGTAGCCGGTTGCCTTGGTAGGGTGATAATATTTTGGCTTAGACCAGTACGCCGATCCCGCAATATCGATGTGCGCCCATTTTGCGCCTCCAATGAACTCGTGTAGGAACAAAGCCCCTTTAATCGATCCTGCGTCTCTTCCCCCTGAATTGGTCAGATCCGCAATATCAGATTTAAACGCTTCCATGTAATCGTGCACTAAAGGTAGCCTGCAAAGACTCTCGGCAGTTACCTCAGAAGATTTTAACAACCGAGCGGAAAGTTTTTCATCATTTGAACAAAACCCGGCCACATGTTCGCCTAACGCCACCACAACAGCGCCTGTCAATGTCGCCACATCGATCATATAGGTCGGTTTTAAATGTTTTATCGCATACGACAAAGCATCTGCCAAAATCAAACGCCCCTCTGCATCGGTATTATTGACTTCTACAGTCTTCCCAGAATACGAACGGTAAACATCACCTAATTTGTAACTCTTCGCATCGATACAGTTTTCGACCGTCGGAACCACAACAGTCACATTGATCTTCAGCCCCAGCTTGGCAATGGTGCGGATCACTCCCAATACCACAGCAGCTCCCGCCATGTCCATTTTCATGGTGAGCATCCCCTCTGTAGGTTTTAACGAAAGGCCGCCAGTATCATAGGTAACTCCCTTGCCCACCAAAACAATATGCTCTTCAGAGGAAGGATTCCCCCGATAGGCTACTTCAATCAAATAAGGCTCGATCGCCGAAGCCCGGTGCACTGCGAGGATAAGACCCATCTTCTCTTTTTCAAGCCACTTCCGATCATGCACGACTGTTTTGATCTTCGGAGAAATCTTCTCCAATGCAAGAGCCGCCTCTGAGAGCATGTGAGGAGTTACATCATCGGCGTTCCCATTGACCAGATCCCTCGCAAACTGAACCCCTTCCATAATTGTTGTGAGGTGGTCTAAAAGAGGCTGATCTTTTGAGCTCAAACCAATCCAACCAATTGCTTCAAGAAGAGGAGGCGCGTCCTTCAAAGAATCTTTTTTCAAATGATCAAAAGAATAGTTAGAGAGATAAATCCCTTCCCAAACGCCCGTGACCGCATCCGCATGGGAGAGCTCTTTCACATGAGGAAATAGGACATGAACGGCTTTACATTTCACCCTGCGCGCAGATGTAACAGCCTGACCGTAGGCTCTACGCAATGTTTCGGCAGTGACGTCTTTTTCCTTGCCAAGGCCAAGCAATAAAATTCTTTTGCCGTTCCAATACACAAACAAAGTCTCAAGGAGCTTCCCATGGAAATCCCCCGACTTAAGCGCGCCTTGCACTCCTTCTTTAAGCGCTCCTAAAGGAGCAGCTTCAGTCCCTCCCTGCCAAAACGGGACCACCCATGCATCTACGTTCTCTTGTAGTTCTAAAGATGCAAGGAAAGAGGTTTTCAAAACGGTACCTCATCATCAAATGTAGCCCCTTGTGGCTGCGGAGCTGAAGATCCCCCATGATAAGGAGAACTTGACGCCTCAGAGTGCTGTCCAAAAGATCCGCTTTGTGCTGCAGGTTTTCCGTCTGCTGCCCCAGGCTTACCAAATGGGCTAAACTGAATGCTAACTGCTGTGAGGTCTAAAGAGATTTGCGGTTTCCCTTCGCGATCGGTATAAATTTCAGGTTTCTGCATCTCTCCAAATACGATGACTGCAGATCCTTTTTTGAAGTGAGGGAGCATATTCTTAAATTGGTCGTCCCAGATTGTGACCCGCCACCAAATAGTGATATCTTGGCCCCCTTTTCTGGACCGAGTTCCCACGCGCAAAGTCGTTACTTTTTTGCCACTCTGAGTAAATCTCTCTTCAGGATCTGCCGCTAAATGCCCTGCAATTTGGATAAAATTCATCACCCACTCCACTTAAGTTTTTGCTAAAAGGTTTATACCACAAGCTCCAACGAGAAACAATGAGTTTTTTTATGAATCCATATCTCTCTTCTCTTTCTTCTTCTGCGCCTCTGCAATTATCTCTGCGCTGATGAAAAAAACGAAGACTGTGATTGCAGACACATCAGCCACAGTCTGTATTTTTTTCATCAGCGCAGAGATAATTGCAGAGGCGCAGAAGAAGAAAGAGAAAAAAGAACGAATTTTTGTCCAGTATAGAAGATTTAAGTGTCGCAGATTTCTTGGGGAGGAGTGATCATGGGAGGTGGGACATCTTCTTCTAGGAGCGCGCGGATGGTAGGTAAATGTTCTTGAATCACGAGTCTCCCTTGCTCATACAACCACTCATTGAGATCGTCTCGAAAGGTCGCGCCTAGGTCGTCGAAATTCATACGGATGGCCAGATCCGCCTGCGCTAAAGATTGCTCGATGAACTTACGATAGGCGATCTCTAAACTGCGCGCCGTCACACTAAAAAGATGCTTGGGTGATTCTTGTGATAATCTTTCACTTAAATCGATCGCAATCACCTTGGATGCCCCATATTTTTTCGCGATCTCTACAGGAATCGGAGCTGCAGCTCCCCCATCGATGCAATACCTTCCGTATAAAAAGACAGGTTTGAAAATACCCGGCACAGCACAAGAAGCGTGGACTGAAGAAGCCAAATCGCCACTCGAAAACTCCAACACATCCCCCGTCAGCAAATCGGTTGCCACCACAATGAGCGGGATTTTAAGTTCTTCAAATGTTTTCGCATTCAGTAGTTTTTTCATCCAGTTATGAAGCGACTCGCCATTGACAATCCCAAACACCGGGTTCATATACGCATAATCTAATAACTCCCCTTTTCTAAGAGAAATCAAAGTCTTCACAGATTCTCTTAAATCAGGCTCATCGGCATATAGGGCGCCCGCAATCGCACCTGAACTACACCCGACGATAAGATCAGGACGGATCCCCGCCCTTTCCAACTCTTCAATCGCACCCAAATGCGCAAGACCCTTTGCCCCTCCGCCCCCCAGCACAAGCGCCAAACTCACCGGATGCTTTGGCTCTAATGTAGGAATCACGACATGCTCCTCCGAAGGCGCGTGCAGAGCGCAGCACCCAGCCATAAGGCTCAGACAGAATAAATAAGACACAATAGAATAGAGGTTCATAAATGAAAAAGAGTGTATCAATTCCTCCTTTCTCAAGTCAATAAGTCTCTTTCTCGATAGAACATAAAACGCTCACAATCAAAGACATACAATAATAATCTTGTATTAAATACATTAAATGTCTACGGTGCACTTATGACAAGAATTTCTATAAAGCGAACGTGCACTGTCGTCGCCGTTTTATTGGTGGTGGCTATTTTTATGAATGCCAACACACTATGGCGTCACCACGCAGAGACTCACAACCCTCATATTT
>Ga0206854_1076_pt1 | contig 27872 bp, 13 predicted proteins | sample Alteio_BWOrgCont_50_FD_152870 | JGI IMG/M metagenome (GOLD analysis project Ga0206854, IMG submission 152870) | Enriched cells from forest soil in Barre Woods Harvard Forest LTER site, Petersham, Massachusetts, United States -... | ecosystem: Environmental > Terrestrial > Soil > Temperate forest >...
GACCTTGATTTTGTATTTCTCGGTGATGGCGCGGGCGACTTCAATGCGGTTGGCCGACGTGGCGACTTCGAACACGTACTTGTTCAGGTGGGCGTTCAACGCCGACGCCTTTTCGGTGATGCGGAAGCTTTTCAGGACGTAGATGGGCTCTTTCATGGGCGCGGCAAATAGTAAGGGGGTTGGAATTATCCGTTGGCGCGGGCCAGGATTTTTTCGAAGGCCGATTCGCTGATGATGGCATTTTTGCAGCGGGCCAAATCCAGGGCGTTGACGGAGGCGGCATCCACGAGGAGCACGCGGGCCAGATTACGGGCGGCCATCTGGGCGTTCTTTTCAAAAGTTTCGTCCACCAGCAAAATTTTGCCCTTGGGGTGGATGCGGTTCAGCACCTGGTTGATAATCTTCGTCTTGGGCTTGGCGGCGACAACCTTCTCGATGAGGCTCAATTCGCCGTCGGTGGCCTTGTCAAACAGCGCGCGTTGGAAGGCGAGCTGGCGGACTTTTGAGTTGATGGTGTGCGACCAGTCGCGGGGGCGGGGGCCGAACACAACGGCACCCTTGACCCAGATCGGGCTGCGGCGGGAACCGTGGCGGGCCTGGCCGGTGCCCTTTTGGCGCCAGGGCTTCTTGCCGGTGCCTTTGACTTCGCCGAAATCCTTGGTCTTGGACGTGCCTTGACGGGCATTGGCTTGGTAGGCGACGAGGGTCTCTTTCAACGCCTGTACGCCTTTTTTACCTTCAAATTCGCGGATGGCGAAGTCCTTCTCTTGGGCCTTCGCGCCATCGGGGCTGTAAACTTTGAGCTTCATGGTCAGTAAATTGGTTGGATGGTGCGAGGCGGAGGGTTATTTCTTGGCCGGGGCGGCAGGACGAACCTTCTTGGCCTGGCGGACGACGACGTAGTCGCCATTCGCTCCGGCAATACTGCCCTTGATGAGCAGCAAGTTCTTGTCCTCAATGACCTTAACGACGGTCATGTTTTGGGTCGTCCGGCGAATCTGGCCCATGTGACCGGGCATCCGCTTGCCTTTGAAAACGTGGCCAGGGGTCTGGCGCATGCCAATGGAGCCCGGGCGGCGGTGCATCATGTGACCGTGCGAAGACGGCTGGCCGTCCATATTGTGGCGCTTCACGACGCCTTGGAAACCGCGACCCTTGCTGATGCCGATGACGTCAACCAAGGCGCCTTCAGCGAACTTGTTGACAGTCAACACGTCACCAATCTTGAATTCCGGTGCTTTGGCGGTGCGAAATTCGCTCAACTGAGTGACAGGTTCGGTGACGCCGGCCTTTTTGAGGTGGCCGAGTTCCGGGGCCGACATGCGGCTCTCTTTTTGGACCCAAAAACCAATCTGGACGGCGTTATAGCCATCACTATCAACCGTTTTGATTTGGGTCACCGGGCAGGGGCCCGCTTGAACAACCGTGACGGGAACCAAGCAGTTCGCAGCGTCATAGACTTGGGTCATGCCCACTTTTTTACCGAGGAGGATTAAGCTCATATTGCTAAGTGGCAGGAGGACAACATCTTTCGGCAGATGCCGAAGGGTGAGGGCCGTATTGCATTCCGGCGGATGCCGGAAACCTGCGTTAGGCTGTTAGAGAAAGATATGTGGAGAGTGTTGGTTCGGGCCTGAAAGGTTGGATAAAAATCGGAGCCGGCTTCCAGTGCAGGAAACTGCTTTCCGACTTCGCCGCCCGACCCGAGAGGGCAGCTGAGTACTAATGGGACTGACCAAGGAACAGAGGAAAAAGGTTGAATAAGGAGAAAAACGGGACGCTCGTCAAGCGATATTTGGAGATTTCTGATTCACGGCTTGCTGACGAGAAACGTACATACCTAGTATGCGGCCATGAAAACCCTAATAGCAGCCCTTTTCGCGATATTATCGTTTGTGCTAACTGCTAGCGGTCAAACGCTCACCGGCTCGCTCTTTTCTTTCGATGGCACCAAATGGAATGCTATGTCCAAGGTAAGTTCAGATGCCGTATTAGTTAAAACCGTAAAGCTGTATTACATAGAAGGGATTTCGCATGGACGAGACGCTCAGCTTATTCAAAGCAGTACAGCTGTTATACCCCAAAATAGGGAATTGATTTTCGATATGATCCCCCATCTCGCAGGCGAACAAGTTGTTGATGCCCTAGATAGGTTTTATGCAGATTATAAAAATGTTAACGTTCCAGTGGTGCTTGCCCTACCAATCATTGCACGAGAAGTAGCGGGGGTTTCAAAAGCCGATATTGAAAAGATGACTGAAACTGCGAGAAAAATTTCGGTAGAGATCCCATCAATGAAAAACCCGGAAGATTTCACAAAGATTTGTCAGGAAATCATCAATAACAATAAAACCGGCCAAGTGCCGCCAAAGTAAATTAGTGTTGCTACCTATGCTTTGAGTTTGAGGAAGTGGTTGGCTCTCATGTCAAAATGCGGTAGAGGATGCGCATGAACCCTACTCATACAGATTTCAAGTACAGCGTAACGATCAAGTGTGAGAGTCTTATTTTAATTGCCGCAATGCGTGGCCTTTCTTGGGAGGCAGAACAAGCCATGAAAATGATACCTTCCGGGAACACTGGGGAAAGCGTTTGGCGAAATAACGGTCATCGAGTTACATTTAGATTCACAAGCCCCAAAATACGCGAACAGTTTTTAGAGAACTCAAAAACTGCTTTAAATGGCTCGTGGGAAGAGACTGGCGGGAACGATAATGATCCAGCCAAGCCAAAGAAGAAATCAAACTGACGCGGAAACCGGGCTTGTTTTACCATTCCGATATGATAAAGTAACCCAATGAGCGCACGCATTATTTGCGACCCGAAAATCTGCGGAGGCAAGCCGGTCATTCGCGGCACGCGGATCATGGTCAAAAACATCCTGGGTATGGTGGCGGGCGGTTACACCGCGCAGCGGATTTTGAAGGCTTATCCGGAGCTCAAGGCACAGGATGTGAGTGCGGCACTGGCTTATGCAGCTGATGCGGTAGCCGAGGAGCAGGTTTTTACCCATGCCTGAGCGCGGTTTGAACGTCCTCCTGGATCAGAATATTCCGCGTGAGGTGGTTGCGTGGTTGAAGAAAAAGCGGCCAGCTTGGACAGTAACCCATACGTCTGTTCTCGGTTTGGAGGGAAGTACCGATGTCGAAATCTTTCGCTGGGCGCAGGCCCACAAATATGCGGTAATTACCTACGACGAAGATTTTGCCGACGCGCGGTTTTTCCCGCTGGGCTCGCATCACGGAATTATCCGTTTGCGCGTTTGGCCAACTACGGTTGAAGAAACTCTGGCCGCGCTCAACCGCCTGCTTGAGCAGGTGCCAGCGCGCGAATTACCCGGCAGCCTAATTATCGTTGACGCAGGAAAAATCCGCCTGCGCAAGCGCCCGAAAGCGAAACCCTAGACTACACCGTAATCTGAATATCCACGCCGGCGGGGAGGTTGAGCTTCTTGAGCTCGTCCACGGTCTGGGCGGTGGGTTCCACGATGTCAATGATGCGCTTGTGCGTGCGCAATTCGAACTGCTCCATGGACTTTTTGTCCACATGCGGCGAGCGATTGACGGAAAGTTTCTCGATGCGGACGGGCAGCGGCACGGGGCCGGCGACACGGGCGCCTGACCGCTTGGCGGTCTCGACGATTTCAAGCGCCGACTGATCGATGATGCGATAGTCGAAGCCCTTCAGTTTGATGCGAATGCGCTGGCTGGCCATGGTGGAAAGGTGAGTTTCGGGTTTTAGTGGGTGAGAGGCGAGGAGAAAATGCGCCAGCGTTCTTTGTGCAGGTACTCAGAGTACCCGGACTACAAGAAAATCAAACTGGGAAAGAACGGGTTGGTGCGAATCGTTTAGTTCATCATGCAAATAATGGAGTGCAGAGGAAAGGTTAAATGGTACGCGCAGCCGTCTTGGTGGACGACTCGACGATCTTCGTCAGCATGCTGTTGGGCACCTGTTCGAAATGCGACGGTTCCATCGTGTACGAAGCGCGGCCCTTGGAGAGCGAGCGCACGTCGGTGGAATAGCCGAACATTGTTTCGAGCGGCACGTTGGCGTTGATGTAGAAGAGGCCGTTCTTGGTTTCCATGCCCTGGATCTGGCCACGGCGGCGGTTGAGGTCGCCCATGATGTCGCCCTGGTACTCTTCGGGCGTCACGACTTCGACCTTCATGATCGGTTCGAGCAAGATGGGCGCGCAATTCTTCATGGCGTCTTTGAAGGCGAAAATGCCCGCCATCTTAAACGCCATTTCATTCGAGTCCACTTCGTGGAAGGAGCCGAATACGAGCTGAACTTTGAAATCAATAACCGGGTAACCGGCGATGACGCCATTGTGGGCGGCTTCGTGGAAACCTTCGATCGTCGGCTTGATGAATTCCTTGGGAATGGTGCCACCGACGATTTCGTTGAGAATTTCGTTGCCCTTGCCCGTGCCATTCGGCGAGAGGATGATTTCCGCGTGACCATACTGGCCGCGGCCACCGGACTGGCGGATGAACTTGCCCACGCCCTTGGAGGACTTGGTAATCGTTTCGCGGTAGGCGATTTGCGGGCGACCGGCTTCGGCATCAACTTTGAATTCGCGGAAGAGGCGGTCGCGGATGATTTCCAGATGCAACTCACCCATGCCGGCGATAATGGTCTGGCCGGTTTCGCTATTGGTGGAAAGTTTGAAAGTCGGGTCTTCTTCGGCGAGGCGCTGCAAGCCGATGGAGAGTTTTTCCTGGTCGAGCTTGGTCTTGGGCTCGATGGACATCGAGATAACTGGCTCGGGGAAGGTCGGGGGTTCGAGGCGCAGCTCGAGGTCTTCGTCGCACAGCGTATCGCCAGTGACGACGTCTTTGGCGCCGACGACGGCACAAATGTCGCCGGAATAAATGGCGTCCACGTCCACGCGTTCGTCCGCCTTCAAAAACAGCAGACGCGAGATGCGCTCGGTGCGGCGGGTGCGCGGGTTGTACATGCTATCGCCCTTCCGGAGCGTGCCTGAGTACAGACGGAAAAATACGAGGCGGCCGACGAATTGGTCGGTCCACAATTTGAAGACGAGGCCGATGGGCTTGTCTTTGTCATTGGGGATGACTTCCGTGGTGGTTTCGTCTTCCTTGTGCGCGACCATCGGGCGGGCTTCGAGCGGGTTGGGCAGGTAATTGACCACACCGTCGAGCACCATTTGGATGCCTTTGTTTTTGAGCGCGCTACCGGGAATGACGCCGACAAAATTTTCCGTGAGCGTGGCTTTGCGAATCACCGCGCGCAGTTCGTCAATGCTCAGCTCTTTGCCTTCGAGGAATTTTTCCGCGAGGGCGTCGTCAAAGTCGGCCAGGCCTTCAATGAGTTTTTCACGCCATTCCGCCGCTTCCTTCTGGTGGCTTTCCGGGATGGGCTTTTCGAAAAAGCGCACACCGCTGACGTCAGTGGTGTCATATTCGCAGAGCACCATCTTCACCAAGTCAATGACGCCATTAAAGGTTTCGGCCGCGCCGTAGGGAATAAAGAGAGGATGGGCATTGCCGCGCAGCTTGGTGCGGATGTCGTCGAGGGCTTTATAAAAATTCGCGCCCGTACGATCCATCTTGTTGACGTAGGCGATGCGGCAGACCTTGTACTTGTTCATCTGGCGCCAGACCGTCTCGGACTGAGGCTGTACACCGGCAACGGCGCAGAACACGGCGATGGCGCCGTCCAACACACGCAGGGAGCGCTCGACCTCGGCCGTGAAGTCCACGTGACCCGGGGTGTCAATGATGTTAATCGTATGCGCGATGTGCGAATACGGACCTTCCTTGGTCGTCCAGCCGGCGGAAATGGCCGCAGCAGTAATGGTAATGCCACGCTCGCGCTCCTGCTCCATCCAGTCGGTCGTGGTGTTGCCTTCGTGCACGTCACCCATCTTGTGAATGACGCCGGCGTAGAAAAGTACGCGCTCGGTCGTCGTCGTCTTGCCGGCGTCAATGTGCGCGGCGATGCCAATGTTGCGCGTGTACTCCAGCGGAAAGCGGCGCGTCGGCGAATTGGCGGGCGAAAGAGGAGGCCGGGTGGCCGGCGTGGCGGTGGCGGTGTCAGACATGGCTCAGAGAAAGGAAGAAAGAACGGGAGGGAGAGGGAAGGGGAGGATCACCAGCGCAGGTGGGCGAAGGCGCGGTTGGCCTGGGCCATGCGGTGCACATCTTCGCGTTTCTTGACGACGGTGCCGGTGTTGTTGTAGGCGTCCACGATTTCCGCGGCGAGGGCTTCGCGCATCGGCATGCCTTTGCGGGCTAGGGCGGCGTCCACCATCCAGCGGAAGGCGAGGCTCTGCTGGCGCTCAAAGGTGATCTCAACCGGAACTTGGTAGGTGGCGCCACCGACGCGGCGGCTCTTGACCTCGAGCTTTGGGCGGATGTTTTCCAGCGCGCCGAGGAGCAAATCAATCGGATCGCCCTTTTCGAGTTTCTCGCTGACTTTTTCAAAAGCGGAATAGACCACGCGCTGAGCGACGGTCTTTTTACCCTCGCGCATAATGGTGCTGATGAGGTGGGTGACCAACGGGCTGTTGAAGCGCGGATCGGCGGGACGGATGCGTTTGACGGCTTTGCGGCGACGTGACATGGAGAAAGGGCGTGGAGGTTAAAAAATAAGACTAGGCGGCCGCGGCGGTTTTCTTTTCCTTCGGGCGTTTGACGCCGTACTTGGAGCGGCTGCGGCGGCGTTTTTCGACTCCCACGCAGTCGAGCGGACCGCGGACGATGTGGTAACGGACACCGGGAAGATCCTTCACGCGGCCACCGCGCACGAGCACGACGCTGTGCTCCTGGAGGTTGTGGCCCTCGTCGGGAATGTAGGCGATGACTTCGTAGCCGTTGGTCAGGCGCACTTTGGCGACCTTGCGAATGGCGGAATTGGGCTTCTTGGGCGTACGGGTCATGACCTGGACGCAAACGCCGCGTTTAAACGGGTTGCCGGCCAGGGCGGGAGCCTTGGATTTGAAGCGCGGGGCGCGCCGGGGACGCCGGACGAGCTGATTGATGGTAGGCATGAAGGAAAGCGGATTTGAAAAGGGGAAAAACGAAACACGCTAAACACTGGTGGCGCAGTGGCAAGCCCTATTTTAAGGCCGAGGCCAAAATCGCTTATTTTGACATAAAACTTTTACTAAAAATATTGAAACTTGCCTTGACGTCCATGGGTTATATCCTTCTGCCATGACTATATCCCTGCTCACCCCTCGCTCATCCCTTAAAATCACTCGTCGTTGGGTGAATTTTTCCCTTGCAGCAGCTATCGGTCTGCTGACTCCGGCCCTAGCCCATGCGGACGTGTCCGTATCCGTTGACAAAGGTCAGGAATCCTCCCAGCACAAAGTCTCTGGTGCTGGTGCACCTGATAGTAGTAATGGTGGTGGTGGTGGTGGCAAGAGCCACGGCGGGTACGGCGGCGGCGGGAGCAAGTCAACGACCGACGAGACCACCGGTAGTGTGTTTTACACCGTCACCGTGCGCAATTTGGCCAATGCCGCTGCCAAAGGTGTGACGCTTGAGTACCATATCTTCAATAAGACGAGCAATACTGCTACCGGTCAGCCGACGACTATTTCCGTGGACGACCTCACCGCCACATCAACCTTTGACCTAGATCCCAATGCCAAGAAAGATATCGAAACCACCGACATCCCCAAGAAATCCACCCACACCGTGACGCCCGGCTCGACGGACAAAAAGTCAGGCAAGGTGACCCCCGGCACACAGAGCAGCACGAGCACCTCCGTCATGGGTTGGGTCGTCTACATCAAACATAACGACAAGCTCGTTCACACCTACATGTCAACGGATACAATTCTCGAGGAAGTCGCGAAGATCAACAAGGGTAGCTCCGGCGGCGGCGCCAGCAGTTTCTAGGCAATGTTTTGAAGGGTTGGAGTGGGTAGATGGCGACGATGCCGACAGGCTCTTCTTGGGAGGAGTCCGGTTCATTTTCAAATTTTGCCCTGCAAGCAAGAGCGCTTGAGGCAGAAGCGCTGGCCCTTGCTTACTTGATTTTTGGAGCGATAATATTTACCGCTCCAGGCGATATTACTGAAAAAGAAACGGCGGAACCTTTATCGCCTTTCCGGGGTTCTAAAGTTTTGCCATGAACCTACCCCTGGGCACCCCTCGCTTTTGCCGCAAAGTTTCACTGTTCTGGACGAGCGCGTCCTTGGTCGCCATCATCGGTCTGCTTACCCCTGCCCGCGCGGATGTGACCGCCAGCGTTGATAAGGGCCAAAGCGCTTCTGAGCACAAGGCGGCCGCGCCTGCGGGAACCAGTGGTAAAACCAGCGGCCGGACGAGCACGACCGATTCAGTAACCGGCAACATCTTTTATACCATCACTGTGCGGAATCTCGCGGCGACTGCGGCCAAGGACGTAACGATTGAATACCATATTTTTAACAAGACGACCTCCGGTCGCAGCAATGGGCCATCAACCGTAAAGGTGGACGATATTACTGCTTCGAGCACCATTGACCTTGATCCTAACGCGAACAAAACAATCGAAACTACGGACATTCCGAAGGGATCCACCAACAGCGTCACGAGCGGCAATACGAGCAAGAAGGGCGTCAGCTCTCCCGGCTTTACGAGCAGCACCACTACCTCCGTCATGGGTTGGGTGGTGTATATTAAAAAGGGTGACAAGGTTTACCACACAATCACCTCGACCGACACCGTTCTTGATGAGGTGGATAAAATTAAAAAAGCAAGCAGTGGCTAGACATTTGCTGGACCAAGTGCTCCAGAACCGGGGGCTTAGCCGTGACTAAGTCTCTTGTCCAGCAATCCGCCGGGTGGGTTGGGGCATCCAGGGAGGCACAAAAATTTTACAATTAATCCGGAGATTTGTTCGATTCTCGTCCTTGGCGGCGGTTATACCCCATGAGCCCAAAAGGCGTCTTCCAGGAAATTCTTTTTTGGCTGTCTAATTTCTTGCCAACTAAACCATCCATGCTACTTTATCCTACGCCCATGAATATCCCCCATCACTCCATTTGTGCGCGATTCAAACGACTGGCCGCCGGCGGGCTTTTTACTGCTGGCTTATTTTTTGTGGGTGCCACTGCGGCGTTTGCCGCTCTTCGACAAGTCCCCCTCGTCTCGGTTGAGGTAGACAATGGGGTGGTGACCAACGTGGTGCATAAAGGCGCCGGGGCACCCATACCGCCGTCATCCACCGGAGGCAAAGCCAGCAAGCTGCCTTCGGGTACCTTGACGGACTCCCAAAGTCAGATGGTTTACACCATCACGGTCAGGAATCTGAGCAGTTTCCCCGCCACCAATCTGGCCGTGGAATACCACTTCTACAACAAAACCAGCGCGCATAATGCCGGCACCACCACGACCACCGTTGATGATGTCACCAGTACGGTAAATGTGGACATTCCGGTCAACGGCAGAAAAGACATCCAAACCAACGGGATTAACCATGAGATAAAGCAAGCCTATGCAACAAGCGCGACCGGCAGCACCATCGGGGCCAGTTCGGGCAAGAAGGGCACCATGTCCAGCGGGCAGACTGACACCACCACGACTTCGGTCATGGGCTACGTGATCATCGTTCGATCGGGAAACACCATCGTCAAAACATTATTGTCCAAAGACGACATTGTGGACCAAGTCAAAGCCATCCAGGCGCGGGCGGCTTCGCAGTAGCAGCGGGTGGGGGATGCGCGAATTTTTGCGTGCACCAATTTTTCAGGCTTGTTCTGGATAACCGCTGCGTTATCCTCCGCCTAGTGGCGGCTCTGCGCGCTGCAGAGTGGCCGCCAATTTCCGCCCCATGCTCTCTGCCGACGACGATTCACTCGAAAATATTTCTGCGGCTCCCCGGCACTCGGTGCCGAAATGGCCTTTTCTGCTCGGGGACGCCGTCCTCGTCATCGCGGCGCTCGCCGTATGGTTTTCAACGGATGGATTGAGCGCGAGCGGATTGTTTTTCTGTCTCGGGTCGGTTGCATTGGGGGCCCTTATCTTTGTGACGCCGTATGCGCTCGAAAGTTTTCCACCTGCGGCTTGGAGTATTTTTGCGGGTGGCACTGCTGGATCGGATCAGGAGGGATCGGCGGCTGACAGTGCCAGTGAATGGCGCCGCCAGGCCCGCGCTGCGGCGGAGGCCGTCGAACACGCGGCGCGCGCCAATGCTGCGCTGGAAAGTTCCGCCCGCCGTTTTGATGCCCGGTTTGCCCCGTTGGTGGAGGTGCACCAGAGCTTGACCGCCGTGGTCGCGGAAATGCGCGAGGCCGCCACCGCGCGGGCCGCCACGACCGCCAGCGAGACTCTGGCTCTTCAGCGTGAATTTGAGCGCCTGCGTAAAGAACAGGCGGAAAAATTCAAAGCGGCCGAGGAGAAAATCGCTGCTCTAAGTGAAGCCATCGCTGTTTTGGCCGCGAGCCCCAAGCCTGCCCTAGTCGGTCAAGCCCCCACGCCGGATCCAGTAGCCGCACCCCCCCGCGCTCGGGCCAAAGCCCAAAATCTGTCGCGCGTTGAAGAACCCGTCCTAGTCGGCGCAGGCGTGGCTACCATGGAAGCGGAGGCGGCACCTGCGGCTGTGGCCGTACTGGGTCACAGCGAATTGGTTTCACCACCTGGCATAGAAACCGCGGCTTTAGCTGGCACTGAGTCACCGTCATTGGGAGCTATTTCCATCGTAACGCCAGAGGCGGAATCACCAGCGACCCCGCCAGCCGAATCCGGCGAGGAGAAATCCATGCTCGCCAAGGCCTTTGCCCGATCCCAGTCCAGTAGACAAACCCCCGCCGTGGCTGGAATCATCATGGCGAGGGCTCGCCGGCAGCGAAAATCCAAGGCGCCGATGGCAGTCATTTCCACGGATTCGGCTCCCGCAACTGAGGACAAACCGGAAGCTCCAGCAGTATCCGAGGGTGAAGGCTGGCAGACGTTGACTGAAGAGGAATTTGCGGCTCTGTCAGTGGCAGCCCCGTCTTCCACCGACGAAACTGTGGATCGCGCTATAAGAGAGCCGGAGCCCGCCAAAGTTCCCGAACCAGCCGAGGGCGACACCAGCTCAGCCTTTCGTCGTTCCGCCCGAGCCAAGGCGGTTGCCCTGCGCGGTGACGAGGAAGAGGCTGCCAGAAAAGACACCCCCGTAGTCTTTACCCCTGGCCGACCCGAGGAATCAGCGACGCTGCCCACCGATGGCCCCACGCAAGGCGAATTGCTCGCCCGTGAAGCTGAGACCATTCGCAAAAAAAGATCCAGTCGCAGCCCGGTCAGCGCCTGCGCGTTAACCGCCCGCGTGCTCATCGGTATTGGCAACAAGCCCTTCGTGCGCGGCACGGGCCCGGGTCTCTCCAACGAAAAGGGTGTGCCCATGGAATTTGTCGAAATCGGCCAGTGGCGCTGGGTCGCCCCCACGGCGGTTAAAGAACAGATTACCGTGCGCATCCTGAAAAACGATGAGATACCCGCTGAAGGCGATCCTATCGTCCTTCACCCAGGCCAGTCCCTTGAGGTGAGTCCAGCCTTTCCCGGTTAATTGCTGAACTCTTCCGCCCTGGAGGGTGGGGCGGTCCAAGCGTGATTGCTGCGGACACTGCGATGACGATTATTCATGACGCTTGTGCTTCATGGCTGTCCAATCTCTCCACGTGGAACAATCCGGCCAGCGGGCCAGAAATAAGCCGAAAACAGGGTGGGGTAAAATCCTGCTTGAATCACCGTTATAGCGGTATGCTGAATAAGGCAAAAACACATCTAATAGTCATATTTAATAATTATAAATATTTATATTAATATAAATCGTGACATTGAATAGGATGTTTGTAGACTTTGCCGCACAAAGCTTTAAGGGCCGCACAAATTCCTAAGAGAGAGATGGGGTAAACACCCAATTGTCGGGCAACAATTGCGCAACATCCATTTCAGGATTAGGCCTTGGTAAGATGTGAATAACTCGCTTCACACGCTTACATTCAAGAGGTTGAGGCAAGCCCGGGTTGTGAATAAAACACTAAAACCTATTTTTTATAACGTTATTTTTAGAGGATTTCGATTCGAATTAGCCACCCGGCAAAGGAGGGCGATTTCCACTCGTAAAAAAAAGGCAAAAAAATCGCAAATTATTGTTGCGGCCTACAATTTTTTTACAATAATGGTTTGAAGCTGCTCCCCTACCCAAACCCCCCAGCGTGCGCGTTCCCGGCTTTCAGCATTACGGGAATGTCACGTTGAGCCCCCTTCGCCCCACTCGATTTTACCTACCCCCTAATATCGTTTATTACAGCCATGAATGGTCTATTTTCCCACGCGCGTTTTTGGATGTTTTCCCTCGGAAATCAGGGAATTCTGCGCGTGAATTCCACGGCTGGTATTGCTGCTTTCGGCTCCCCTTTAAAACAAAAAACTCGCGATGGATTGGTGCGCATGGTTGCGCCAAATTCCAGCGCGAAAAATTAAACTGCTCGTAATCCTACCCACATGAAAGTCCCCCCTACCCAGCACCGACTTGGCCAGAGCCCCCTCTGGCAAGGGACAATCGTCTTTTTGTGCGCCCTGTGCGCCACGCTGCTTTTACCGCAAAGAATAGCCGGACAGACCTTGGCGAACATTACCAAGGCCGACAACAACACCAGCCTCAACAACACGGCGAGCTGGCTGGAAGGGGCCGTGCCGAACGCCGGCAACATCGCGGTTTTCAACTCAAACGTCGAGTCCTTCAACCAGACGGTGGACATTGGCACCGGGGTTACACTCGGCGCGATCCAGATGCTCAGTCCCCAGGGCGCGATTTTCATCACAGGTGCTCCGGGCGGGCCGGCCCTGACGTTGGGCAACACCAGCTATGTTGTCACGCCTGCCAGCTTCAATGTAAATCTCGGTGCGAATGCCCTAATTACCTTCACGAGCCCAAGTTTCGGAAATTTTGCTGGCGCCATTGGCAATAATGTTTCCGTCATCTTTGCCGCAGCAGGTACCAATACTCCGCTGAGCTTTACGCTCGCGGGTAACGTTATTACGGTCCATTTGGCAACCGGCGCTGGCGGCGCGATCACCAGCACAGCGGCCAGTGTCATTAATGCCATTAATGCCAATGGCACTTTGAACCAGTTGGTAGTTGCGTCCAACACCTCCGGTACCGGTGCCGGCGTGGTAACAGCTTTTAGCAGCACACCGCTCACGGGCGGCAGCGGCATTCGCTACGGCAATCTGACCAACGGCGGCGGCATTGATATGAGCGCCTCGACGGACAATTTGTTCATTTCCGCCAATGTGGCGTTGGCCAATTCGCAGCAGTGGACTTCCGGCATCGCGACCCAACTGGTCGTCAGCGGCAACATTAGCGAAGTCAATGCCGGTACGAGCCTGACGATTAACGGCACGAGCACGGGCTCCAGCGTGGGCACGGTGATTTTGTCGGGTTGCAATACCTACTCGGGCGGCCTGAATATGAATGGCGGCACGTTGGTTTTGGGCAGCAATGGCGCGGCCGGTACGGGAACCTTTACCATCAATGGCGGTACCCTGAATAACTCCTCGGACGGCAGCGGAACGGAGATACTGCCCAACGCCGTCGTCATTAATAACAACTTTTTCTATGCCGGTAACAGCAGTTTGATTTTTGGCAATCAAGTCAATGTCACCGCCAACGCCACCATCAACCAGATCAATTCGACCACCAATACCTTTTCTTCACCGTTTACGAATAACCTGACCATGGCCAATGTCACTGGCGTGGGCAACTTGACCAAGTTGGCCAGCAACACGACCACTTCGGGTCGCCTGATTTTGGTTGGCACCAATAACTTTGGTACGACAGCGGTGGCGGGTGGGCAAGCCGCGTTGACCATCACTTCCGGCACGGTGCAAATGGGTAACGGCACCATGGACGGCAACATGACTGGCAATATTATCGATCAGGGCACCTTGGCGTTTAATGAACACGCGGCGACGACAACCCTTTCCAATTTTGTGAGTGGTGCCGGTGGCATTGCCCAACTCGGCCCCAACAACGTCGTTTTGAATGTGGCCGACACCGGCCTTTCTGGAACCTCCAGCATCGCTCCGGGCGCCACGCTCACTTTCGGTGATGGCACGGCGGGCAACAAGGGTGTCGTGGGTGGCAACACCATTAATAATGGCACATTGGTCTTTAATGAAAGCCAGGACACCACCTATACCAGTGTCATCACTGGTACTGGCAACCTGACCATCGAGAGCAACACCTTTACGCCCGGTAGTGCCAACGTGACGGAAAGCCTTGGCACCAACACCAACATCACGATTAGTGCCATTGGCGCTGATGTGGGCATGATTGGCGACAATCTTTCCATCGTTTTTGTCAAAAATAATAATGCGTCAGAGACGCCTGTCTTTACTCTGGCGGCCAATGTTGTCACGGTTACGCTGGGGACGGTAGGTGGTGTACCGGGGGGGGCGGTTCTAACAACCATGGCTGACGTAGTCGCCAATATCAGTTCCTGTACGACGGTGAACAGCATCCTAACGGCTACCTCCAACGGTACCGGCTCGACTCTTATGACCGCGTTTGCTTCGGCGCCGCTGACGAACGGCTATAACGCACAATCTACCGTTTTCTTGGGCGGCACCACTGCGAGCACGTTCTCCGGGGTCACGAACATCAATTCTGGCACTCTTTTGTTGACGAGTAATGTCGGGCTGCAAAATTCGATTTTGAATTTGGTGGTGGGTGGCGGCAATTTTGGCTTCGCCAATACCGCTATCACCAACTTCACCTTGGGCGGTTTGGAAGGCAATGCGCCCCTGGTACTCCTAGGCCCCGGCAATGCCACCACCGAAGCTATGACGGTTGGGTTGGGCAATGCCAGCACCACTTATACTGGTGTCCTGACGGGCAATCCCGCCTCCTCGGCCCCCAATCTCGGCAGCGTGATCAAGATTGGCACCGGTACCTTAACCTTGACGGCGGCGAATACCTATACTGGTAATACCTCGATTAACAGCACGACTACCGGCGGTTCCTCAAATTTCACCATGGAAGGTCTGATCAACTTTAACCAGCTGAATAACTTTGGTGGCCCCACCGTGGCCAACGCCACCACCTCCGGAACCACCGGAAACCTCATCCTCGCTGGCGGTGGGGTGCAATACGCGGCCAACTATTTAAGCACGGCCCCGACCAATGACGTGGGTGATATTTCCCTGCGGTTGCTTTCCTCGGGCGGCTTGATTGCGGGAACCACCGGTAATACCGGACCGTCGAACACCAACGACACCTTGGATACTAACGGCAATAATATCACTCTCTTTGCGAATCCCATTTCCGGCGCGACGGGAACCCTCGTCAAGGCGGGAAATGGAACCTTGACCTTGGCCAATAATGCTACGGTTTTGGGCTACGCCATCTCCGGCGGCACCTTGCAGTTGGGCAACTTTAGTTACACGGGTGGTGTGGTTACCGGCTCGACCAATATCACCGCGAATATTGCGACTGCCGCGGGTTCGAACCTGACCATCAGTCAGGCCGGCTCAACCACGATGAGTGGCGTCATTTCGGGCGCGGGCAATATGACGATAAATGGCCTCAACACCGGCTCCAACGCGCAACTGCTGGCCCAATTTGCCGGAGTGAATAATAACCTGCTGTTTACCCCGAATACGAATAACTCCACCTTGGCCGGGGCGACCGGTGATGGGATTGAGGTAATCTTCCAAAACAATGGCAACAGTAAGCCTTTCAGTTTTGTCGGTATCACCGGAACCGCCTCCGCTCCGATTATCACGGTGCAATTGGCCACCGACTCCGGCGGTAATGTCACCACCAACGCCAACACCCTCGTCACCAACTGGATGGCGGCAGGCAACGCAACCTTCAACGCCATTGCCAATGTCACCTTGGGCGAGGACGCCACCGGCAATAGCGGAAATGGCAACTTGACGACAGCCGTTTCGACCGCGACTACTTTGACCTTCAGCGGTGGCGTTGCACCGTCCAACACCACGTTGACTTTGACTGGCAACAACACCTTCAATGGTTCGGCCACCATCAATGGCGGCACGTTGATTGCCGGTTCGTCGCTGGCCCTGCAGAATGCCACCTTGGTGTATAACACGGGTACGTTTGCCTATGGCAGCTTGTCCAATCTGACCTTCGGCGGCTTGGTCGGTAACCAGAGTATTTCGCTGACGAATTCCCAAACCGGCGCCAATTTGACGCTGACCATCGCCGGTTTGCAGAACCCCGGTGTCTATAGCGGCACACTGTTCGGCATTGGCAATCTGACGATGGCGGGCCAGATCAACACCAACAAAAACAGCGCAAGTTTTGGGAAAAACACCGGCATCCTGACGCTCACCGGACTGAACACTTATTCCGGTGGCACCAATGTCACCGGCGGCCTGATTAATTTCAGTTCGGGCACGAATTTTGGTTCCGGCAACATCACCTTGAAAAACGGCGGTTTGCAGTGGGCCACCGGCACCAGCACCGATATTTCGAGCCAGGTTAACGGCCAGTTTGGCGGCTTGATTTCAGGCATCACACCCAACAGCGGCAACGACACCTTCGATACGAATGGAAACAATGTCACCTTCGCCACCACGCTGGTCGGTAACGGCACGCTGGTTAAGGCCGGGGCCGGTGTCTTAACCTTTTCTGTGCTGAATTCCTATTCCGGCGGCACGGTGGTCACCGGCGGCACGATTAATTTCAGCAACATTACCCAATTTGGTACGGGGCCCCTCACCTTGGCAGGCGGTGGTTTGCAATGGGCCTTGAATACTCAGACTGACATCACTGCGCTGCTGGGCGCGACCAGTTCCATTATTAATAACAACACCTTCGACACGAATGGCAATGCCATCGTCCTCAACAACATATTCACCGGCACAGGTGGCTTGGTCGTCAGCACTAACGCAACCGGGGGTGGTTCGCTGACCCTCGGCGGCAACAACACTTATAACGGTACGACCTCCATATCCAGTAACAGTTTGCTGATCCTGGGCAGTTCCTTCACCCTGCAAAACAGCACGCTGAACACCAACCTTGGCGACGGAACCTTGAACACGGGCACTTTAACCAGTCTGACCTTGGGTGGTTTGAGCGGCAACAACGCCTTCGACTTGTCCAACTCCAATACCACCACCCCCGCCCAGTTGAATCTGATCGTGGGATTGAATAATCAGAATACTACCTTTAATGGCACGCTGACGGACGTTCACGGTTTGGGTGGCAGTCTGACCAAGACCGGGACGGGCATCCTGACCATTTCAGGCAATAATGCCACTCCGGCCGCCACTGCAGCTTTGACCGAAAACCTTGGCACCAACGCCAATCTTACCTTCACCGCGGCAAGTAGCAGCCCTGGCTCCATCGGCAACAATCTTAGCGTCGTTTTCGTCGCACCCACCGGCCCAACAGCGTCTGAGAGCTACGTGCTCTCTGGAAATGTCCTGACGGTCAATCTGGCCGGGCCGTCTGCGGGCGTCGTTAACAGCACGGCGTCAACTATTCTGACGGCCATTAACGGCAATAATTCCTTGAATACTTTGTTCGCGGTTTCCAATACCGTTGGCACGGGCAGCAACGGCAGCGGAACGGTGGCTGCGTTTGCTTCCACCCCACTGGCGGGCGGGAATTTTGAAAGCTTTAGCGGCAACACGTTTGTCACCAATTCCCTCCCTGCTTCCTTGATTGAAAACCTCGGTACCAACGCCAATCTTACTTTTACTGCAGCAAATGGCAAGGCTGGCTCTCTCGGCAACAATCTTAGCGTCGTTTTTGTCCCGCCCACCGGCCCAACGGCGTCTGAGAGTTATGTGCTCTCTGGAAATGTCCTGACGGTCAATCTGGCTGGGCCGTCCGCGGGTGTTGTCAACAGCACGGCTGCAACCATCCTCACTGCGATTAACGGCAATAGTACCTTGAATACTTTGTTCACGGTCTCCAATACCCTTGGCACGGGCAGCAACGGCAGTGGAGCCGTGGCCGGGTTCTCTTCCTCGTTGGCGGGGGGTAGCACACTAAGCGGCGGTGGCTTCATCAACTTCAACAACATTAACAATTTCGGCCTGAATCCGAACATCACTTTGTTCAACGGTGGTTTGCAGTGGGCGGCGGGTTCCGCGACCGACATTTCGGGTAATTTCAATCAGAGCGCCGTCAATAATGGCGTGGGCGGCGGCTTGCAGGGCACCAAGGACACCTTTGATTTGAACAATAATAATGTCGTTCTGGCCAATGGCATTCTGACCGGTCCCGCGGCCTTGAACATCACGGGCAACGGCACCCTGACCTTGGTGGGCAGCAGCACCTACACTGGTGGTACGACCCTCAGCACTGGCAAATTATATTTGGGCAACAGTACAGCATCCGGCAGTGTCGCCGGCGCCATTGTGAATAACACCGGCATGGCGGTTAATGGACAGAACGGCACGAACACAATTCTGGCTGGTGCCATTTCCGGCTCGGGCAATTTGGATATCAACACGGGTCTGTTTGCCCAGACCGTCACCACGGTGGATGGCTCCGCCAACGTGACGTCGAGTGGTTCGGCCACGGTGAGCAACGCGGATTTGATTTTCCACGCGAATCCTGACGGTACCGCGGGCAATGGCATCACGATTAACTATGTTAATGCGGCGGTGGCTACCCCCTCGTCCGTTAACCAGGGCTTGTCAGTCAGTGTCTCCGGCAACGTCATCACGGTGAATGTGGCGAATGACGGCAGCGGCAACTCCACCAGCACGGCGTTGGACATTCTCAAGGCCATTCAAGGCAGCAGCGCCGCTTCGGCTTTGGTGCAAGTGGGCTTGGCGTCGGGCGATGATGGTTCGGGCATCGTGCTGACGAATAACGGCAGCTATACCGGCATTGCCGGCACCGGCATCCCGTCGTTCACCTTCACCACCGCGGGCGGTGTCGCCGGCACGTCGCTCGGCAATGTCACCTTGAGTGATTCCAATACCTTTAAGGGAACCACCTTCCTGACCAACGGCACCTTGATTTTGGGCAATTCGACCGCGCTGCAAAACAGCACCTTGGTCACCAACGTTGGTGCCGGCAACCTCAGCTTTGGCAATTTGACGAGCGCGACATTGGGTGGCTTGACTGGCACTGCCAATATCTCACTGGGCAACGCCAACGTCACTTCGGCCCCCGTCACGCTGACGGTTGGGCAGAATAATGCCAGCACCACTTATTCCGGCGTGCTGTCCAATGGGCCGAATGGCAGTTCCTCCTTCGTGAAGAGCGGCACGGGCACGCTGACTTTGAGCGGATTCAATACCTACACCGGCACCACGACCATTACGGGCGGCGTCATCAATTTCAATACGATCCGCAGCTTCGGCAATGGCGGCGCCAGCAGCCTCTCCTTGCAAGGTGGCGGCCTGCAATGGGCCGCGAACACCACGACAGATTTGAGTTCGATTTTAAATGCGACCCTGGCCACCGGCACGACGAATGACATCAACACTCTGGATACCAACGGCAACAATGTGTTGCTGAAGGTGATTGATACCACCGGCACCGCGTTCCCCGGCGATACCTCCGCCAACATCGGCACCCTGATCGGCTTTAACGGCACCGGCGCCATCACCAAAATCGGCAGCGGTGTGCTGACCATCGTTGGCACGCAGGGCTATGTTGGGCCGACAAAAATCTCCGGCGGCACCTTGCAGTTGGGCAATGGCACCGTTAACGGCATTCTGGCGAATTCCAGCCTGGTGGATAACACCGCCCTGTTTTTCAACGAAGCCACTGACACGACTTACAGCGCGGTATTGGACGGTTCCGGCAGTGTGACCCAGGAGGCGAACAATAACCTGATTCTGTCGGGCACGAACACCTTCACCGGCACCACCACGATCACGGCGGGCACCATCCTTTTGGCCAACCCCCTCGCCCTGCAACGCAGTTCGTTGACCTATAACACCACCACCGGCGGCCAGTTGAGCTTCGGCAATCTGACGGCCGCCACCCTGGGCGCGCTGACTTCGAACAATAACATCGTGCTGACCAACAATGTGACCGGCAATCTGGCGCAGACCTCCGTGGCCTTGTCCATTGGCAGCAATAACGGCAGCTCGCTTTATGACAGCGGCGCTGCGGCGGCTTCCACGAATTCCGGCACCATTTCCGGCAATGGCTCGATTATCAAGACCGGCACTGGCAGCTTCACGCTTGGTGGCTCCAATACCGGCAACGCCTCCGCGGTTAACACCTATCTGGGCGGCACGACCATCAATGGCGGCACCTTGGTCTTCTTTGTTAACAACAACTTTGGGTCGGGTGCAGTCACCCTCAATTCCGGCACGCTGCAGTTCAGCTCCGGCAATACCAATGCCAACATTGACATCACCTCGACCAACGCGAGCTTGGTGGAAAATCTGGGCACCAACGCCAACCTTACTTTTGCGGCCAATCTGACCAATGGCTTTAACGGCACGTTGGGCAATGGTATTCAGATTAGCTTTGTCAAAGGCGCCAATAACTCAGTGCGGTCCGAAGTCATCACGAACAATTCCATCGTGGTCAACTTGGACGTAAATAACTCGGGTGTCATCACCACCACGGCGGCAAACATCATCAGTGATTTTTCTGCGATCAATAATGCAACTTTGGCCGGGATGGTTACTGTCTCGAACAGCACCGGCAGCGGCAGTACCGGCCTCGGCACGGTGGCGGCGTTTGCCGCGACCCCGCTGGCTGGCGGCGGCGGCGGGCTGGTCATCGGCAGCCTTGGTGGAACCCAGATTAACGCGACCCCAGTCGCAGCAAACGTCACGTTCTCCGGCGTCATTAGCGGCACGGCGCAGAGCGGCACCAACGGCTCTGGCGCCACGCTCATTGGCAACGGCGTGACTTTCGTGGACAACGGCAAAGTCATCACGCTGCTGGGCCAGAACTCTTTCTCGGGCAATTTGTTGGTGGGTACAAACAGCACGGTGCAAATTGGCGACGGCTCCAATACCAGCACCGTGGGCAATATTGCGAACGCGAGCGTGATTCTCTCCACGACGACTTCGAACCTCACGTTCAACGTCCTCGCCACCAACCCCGACACCCAGGTGGTGGCCAGCAATTATACTTTTGCCAGCCCCATCAGCGGCAACGGTAACTTGAGCTTGGTCACCACGGATACGGCCAACATTATTTTGTCGGCGGCCAACACCATGAACGGCACCGTGGCGATTCAGGGCCCTGGCAATCTCATCGTGGGCAATCCGAACGCTTTGCTCGATGCTTCGTACAACGGGAATACCACGTCGTCCGCTGGCGGCAATCTCCTCTTTGGGGCTGGGGCGACACTGAATATCACACTCGGTGAGCTGACGGGCGGCAACGCAAGCATCGGCGCCGGCACCATTATTCTTTCAGATAACCTGTTGAACGCCACCACGATCAATAGTTCGGGTGTGACCCTCAACGTCGGCCAAAACAATGTTTCCTCAACCTACAGCGGCAATATCTCTGGCGGCGGCAATATTGTGAAGACCGGCACCGGGAGCCTCGTCCTGACCCAGGCGGCGGCGAGTTACACCTATGGCAGCAACACAACGAATTTTAATCCGCCGACCTCGATTTCCACCGGTACCCTGGTTTTGGGCAACCAGACCCAACCCACCTTGGTTCCGGGCAATATCGCCGACATTGGAACCCTGACTTTCAACGGCACGAATACCATTATTGAAGGCAATGTCATCTTCGGCGTCGGCGGTTCAGTTAATAAAGGCGGCAGCGCCACGGTGCCCAGCACGGTTGTGTTCACCGGCGCCAATACTTATAACGGTACCACGAGCATTACGGCGGGCACCCTGCAAGTTGGCGATGGTTACACCTCGGGCAACAACAGCGCGCTGGCGGGCACGACCTCCATTTCCGCCGGCGGCAACCTTGTTCTCGAGCAGGTCGGCCCCACGATCTTCAGCCAGAACCTCACTTCAGGCAGCAGCACGGCGTCGGGCAATATTATCATTAACCCGATCATCTTTAGCAATGGCGCGGGCCTTGCGGTCCCCCTGGCTTCACAAACGCTGACCGGCGGCACCGGCACCCCGGCGTCGCTGACTGCGGAATCGGCGAATGCGAGCCTGCTATTCACAGGCAAGGCCGCCGGCACCGCGCCTAACAGCGTCACTGTTTCCTACCTGGTTCCGGTCGGGACGACCGATAATTTTGCTACCGGTGCAAACCTCACCTTCTTCGGCAACAGCACTACTGACGCGATTGTCTTTCTCGCCTCCCCCGGTAACAGCAAAACACGATCCTATTCGATTACCGGCAACGTCCTCACGGTAAGCCCGGACACTAGCTCCTCGGGTGCGATTACGACCACCGCCGCGAACATCATCAGCGATTTCGCCGGCAACGCAACTTTGACAGCGCTGATGAATGTGGTCAGCGTTACCTCAAATACCAGTGGCGTTTTGACCGCTAAAGCTAGTGCGTCCTTTACCGCCGGTGGTGCCGTCAATGCGCCAGCTTTGCTTTTCCCAGTGACGGGCAGCAGCATTGTGGTGAGCCTGGGGACGAACGGTTCCGGTCTCTCCGCCACCAACGCGACCCAGGTGCAAACGTTGCTCACCGGCAATCAGAGCCTGGTTAACGTGCTGCTCCCGAGCGGCAGCAATGGGTCGGGTACATTGTCAGCCTTGACGGCCACGAGTCTGACTGGGGGCACGGCTGGTAACACTCCGGCCACCGTGGTGACCAGTGATGCGACCAATGCGAATTATACTTACACCGCCTTGACGCCCGGCGTGAACAACTTCGCCCTTTCCTACCAAACCGGCGAGGCATTAGCCCTTAACCAGGCGATCAATGCCAACCTGACCTTTATTGGCAACAGCACCACCGACCAGGTTGTCTTTGTCAAAGGCGGCAACAATACGGTGCGGTCGGAAACGATTTCCGCCAACGTCATCACGGTCAACCTGGACGTGAATGCCACGGGCGTGGTTACAACCACTGCGCAGAACATCGTCAATGATTTTGCCACCAACTCAACGCTGAACACGGTCATTAACGCCATCAACTCTCCCGGCAGCACCGGGGCCGGCAATGTGTCGGCATTCGCGCAGACGGCTTTGGGGCCCAATAATGTGCCGCTCTATGTGGCCGTGTACGGCAACACAGCGGTCGTGTACTTGTCCACGTCCGCCACCGGTGCAGTCAGTGCCACGGGCCAGGCCATTACCAACCTGCTTACCAGCAACGTTTCCACGGATAATATGTTCAGCTTTGCCAATAACTCCTATAGCCCCACGGGTGCCGGCAACATCATCTTTAATGGCACCAACACCTTCTTCGGTAACATCTTTGTCAACGCCGGCACGATCTTCATCAAGGATGCGGCGGATCTCCAGTTTGCGAATATCACCACGAACATCGGCGGTGGCTCGATCAAGGTGGACTCGGCGAACATCTCGGCGGTTAACTTTGGCGGACTTAACGGCAACCAGACCTTGGACATTTCCGGCCTGACGTTGACGATCGGCGGCAGCCCGTCTTCCGCCGTTTCCACCTCCAGTACCTACACGGGTCTGCTGACCAGCAGCACCGCTGTCGGCAGTTTGATCAAGACGGGCGGCGGCACGTTCACCCTCATTGGGGCGAACAGCTATAATGGCACGACCACGGTCAGTGCGGGCACTTTGCAATTGGGCAACGGCACGGCCAACGGCAGCCTCAAGTCCAACATGCTCATCAACACGGCCACCAACGCCACCCTGGCGCTTGACGAAGCCGCCGGCACCACGCTGGTTAACAGCACAATCATCGGCAGCGGCAACTTGAACATCGCCGGCGCCGCCACGGCGACGGTCGTGTTGGTTACTGGAACCAATGGCCCCAACACTTTTACCGGCCCGACAACAATCACCACCGGCACGCTGCAAATCGGTAACGGGACCAATGACGGCGTGGTGGTGGGCACCATTGTTGACAACGGGAACCTGACCTTTGACCGCACGAGCGCATTCGTCGAGAACCAGGTGCTTTCCGGCACGGGCAGTTTGGCGATTCTCCAAGCCAGCGCCGTGACCCTCAATGCCACTAATACCATTGCCGGCACGGCGACCGCGGGCGCGGGTAGCACGCTGATTATCGCGAGCAATCTGTCTCTGGAAAATGCAACGCTCGTCACGCAATCCACCAATGCGACTTCCGACGGTGCAATCCAATTCGGCAACGGTTCCATTGCGCTGAACAACGCCACCATTGGCGCCTTGAGCGGCAATCAAAATCTGTCGTTGAGTAATTCCCAGGGCGGGGCAGTGGCGCTGACTTACGGCACGAACATCACGGCTAACACCGCCTATTCCGGTACGATTAGCGGCCTCGGCAACCTGACCCAAATTGGCAGCGGCTGCTTCACCTTCTCTGGCCCGCTGAACATGAGCGGCGGCGTCAACATCACCAACGGCACTGTAATCCTGAGCGGCGCGAGCGCCTTCCAGGGCAATATGACGATCAGCGCGGCCACGGCTAATTTCTCCTCCAATGCCAGTATCTCGGGCAACGGCACGGCTGCGGGCTCGACCAACGATGTCGTGCTCAACGGCGGTACGCTGATCTTCAACGGGGCCAGTTTGGATCCGACCAATGGCAACACCCGCACTGGTGGCAACCTCACCAACGCGCGATTGATCCTCAGCTCGGGCAATAATACTTTCAACACCGGGACTTTCAGCGAGACGATTGCGGGTGACATCGCTGGCGCGGGCAACCTGTTTATCACTTCCAGTGGTACGGCTGTGGTCACCTTGGGCGGCATCAACACCTACAATGGCTCGACGACCATTTCCGCCGGCACCCTGACGCTGGCCAGCCCGGCCGCGCTGCAAAATACCACCTTGAATTATGCTTCCGGTGCATTGAAATTCGCCTCGCTTGGAGCGAACACCCAGGCGGCGCTGACCACGAACGGGTCAGCCAATGGCAACCTGACGTTTACTGCGAATACGACGAACGATGTTGGTTTCGCCGGTGACAATATCACGATTGCCTTTGTTAAGGGCGGCAACAACACCGTGCGGTCGGAAGTTATTTCCGGCAATTTGATAACCATCAACTTGGACGTGAACGCCACCGGGGTCATCACCACTACGGCGGCGAACATTATCAGCGACTTTAGTGGCAACACCAATCTGAAAGCCTTGGCCACCGTGGCCAATGCAGGCGGCAGCTCGGGCTCGGGCAACGTGACCGCCGTTGCGGCGACTTCCCTGTACGGCGGCTTAACCCCGAGCACGCCGACCATCGGCGCCCTCAAAGGCTCAACCAATCTCGCGCTCATCACGCCCACGGCTGGTGATTCCATGACCTTGCTGGTTGGCGGAGATAACGCCAACACGTCCTACACCGGTGTCATCAGCGGCAACACCACGGGCGTGGCCAACCTAACCAAGCAGGGTTCGGGCACGATGATTTTGACGGGCAATAACACCTTCAATGGTACGGTCACCATTCTCGGTGGATTGATTAATTTCTCCAACCTGACTCAGTTTGGCAATACGGGCAATCTGACCGGTCACCCGGTCATCCTGTCCGGCACCCAGGGTCAGGGCGGCGGCATCCAGTGGGCGGGCAGTACGTCACTGGACGTTTCGCCGAACATCACGTTAGGCGGCGGCAACTCGGCGTTGGATATTTTGAACACCAATGCTAACAACGTCGTCTTGGCGACTTCCCTGGGCGGCACCGGTGTATTGGTCAAGGGCGGTGACGGCACGCTGACCATCACCACGACCGAAACCAACTCGGGCATTTACAGCGGCAGCGCAAATACGACCTTTGCGAATGCGACGACCGTCATCACCGGCGGCACGTTGCAACTGGGTAATGGCTTGGGAATCAATGGTTCAGTGGCCACCGGCAATATTTCGGATGATGCCTTCCTCGCATACAACGAAAACGGCAATACCATACAGAGCAACAACATCAACGGCACGGGCAATGTGACCTTCCTCGGCACGAACACAACCACGTTCAACGGAACGAACAGCTACACCGGCACAACCATCATTGCCAACGGCGCCAACCTGGTGTTGAACAGCACTACCGCGTTGGGCGGCAGCACGCTGGCGTACAACACGACAAACGGTAAGCTGAACTTTGTCTCCACCACCGGCGACCTCAGTGGGGGCAATGGCCTCACGGGTAACGCGGTGACGTTCGGTGGTTTGAGTGGCAACGGCAATATTGACCTCGACGTGAGCCCTGGCAACTCCTCCGCTTTGGCCTTAACGGTCGGCGGCAACGGCCAGTCCACCACTTACACGGGTATTCTGAGCGGTAACGGCGCCCTGACCAAAGCGGGCTCGGGAATTCTGTCGCTTACGAACAGTAACACCTACGCTGGCGTCACCAATATCCAGGGTGGCGAAATCCTCTTTTCGAGCGGCTTTAATTTCAGCAGCAACACCGGTAACATCACCTTGAATGGTGGCGGTCTGCAATGGGCGGTTGGTACGACACTGGACTTGTCCGGCCGCATCAAGAGTCTCACGGGTGGCTTGCTGGCAGGCAATGACACCATTGATACCAACGGCAATAACGTGGCTTTCAATAACTCATTGTCCGGCGCGGGCGCGCTGGTCAAGGCCGGCTCGGGTACTTTGACTTTGGCCACGACCGATAGCTACACGGGTGGAACGATCATTAACAAGGGCTTGATTGATTTCAATAACGCCAATGACTTCAGCCAGCTGAATACCAATAGCGGCGCCACCCCCAACAACGGCACGATCGTCCTCAACGGCGGCGGTCTGCAATGGGCCATCGGCCAGGGCGCCATTGATATCTCGACGCGCATCACTAACTTGTCGACGGGCAACGAAACTTTCGACACGAACGGAAACAATGTGCCGAACATGATTTCCGTCCTGAACGGCAGTGGCACATTAGTCAAAGTCGGCGCTGGCAGCTTGAGCCTGGAGGCGACCGAAGGTTACACCGGCGGGACAATCATCAGCGCTGGCACCCTGATTTTGGGCAATGGCACCGCTAATGGCTTGATGAACCAGACCGTGCCGTCTTTCAGCAATGTGCTCAATAACGGCGACCTGCAGTTCAATGAATTGAGCGACCAAACCTTCGGGGGCCTCATCTCCGGCACGGGCAATGTGTCGTTGCTGTCGAACACGAACCTGACTTTGAGCGGCGTGAATACTTTCACGGGCAACACCAACATCGGTGGTGGCACGCTCATCATCGGCAACCCGCTGGCCTTGCAAAACAGCACGCTCAATTATCTGGCCAACGTCACGGCGTCCTTGACCGAAAATCTTGGCACCAACGCCAATATCACCTTCTCGGCGAATCCCTTTAATGACAACGGTGCGCTGGGCAACAATCTGCACGTGGTTTTTGTGAAGGGTGCCAACAATACGTCGCAGTCTCTTTCACTCTCGGGCAACACCCTTACGGTAAATCTGGCGGTCAATAACACGGGCGTGGTCACCAGCACGGCTGCGGCCATCATCAGCGCCATTGATAATAACGGCACCGTCAACGGCACCTTCTTCGCGACGAATCTCACTGGCACCGGTACTGGCAATGTGGCTGCATTTGCCAATACTTCCCTGTCGGGCGGGCTTAATAACCAGGGTTCCTTTAGCTTGGGCGGCCTGACCAACGCGACCTTCGGTGGTTTGTCGGGCAATCATGACATTGAGTTGGACGTCATTCCCGGAAACGTGAACACACCGTTTAGTTTGACGGTCGGCACCAATGGCCAGAACACAACTTACAATGGCAATCTGACCGGCGGCGGCACCTTCTCCAAGGTGGGCAGCGGCAACCTGACCCTCGGCGGTAACAACCAGTACTCCGGCGCCACGAGCGTCAGCGGCGGCACCTTGAACCTGACCAGCAGCAACGCCTTGTCGCTGAACAGCATTATCTTTAACAATTCA
>Ga0206854_1077_pt1 | contig 27854 bp, 24 predicted proteins | sample Alteio_BWOrgCont_50_FD_152870 | JGI IMG/M metagenome (GOLD analysis project Ga0206854, IMG submission 152870) | Enriched cells from forest soil in Barre Woods Harvard Forest LTER site, Petersham, Massachusetts, United States -... | ecosystem: Environmental > Terrestrial > Soil > Temperate forest >...
CATCAAGCAATCGAACAATGGGGCAGCGCCACCCGCATCATTTCGCGCTTTGCTTCACCGCATCCTTCGTCAAATGAAACTTATGAATTCCCCGGTGGAACGCCGGCGCCAGCAAGATGCCGCACGAGGTCAAAAACACCACGCCGCTAAAGAGCGCATAGCACCCGGCAAAGAGCTTGCCGTCCGTTGTCTTCAGCTCGTTCGTCGGCCCCATGCCGGATAAAATCATCGAGGCATTGAGGAACGAATCCAGCCAGGAAAATCCCTCGAAGTGGTGGTACCCCGCCATGCCCAGCGCCAGGCACACCGCCAGAATCGCCGCCACCACCCCCAAATGCCGCAGCAGCCGCCAGGCAAATGCTAGCTTGGAAATCAGCGGATCGGTGCGATGTTCGTACATGGGGGTTGTTGCGAGTATGGAGCTTCATTCGCCCCTCCGCAAGCCGGAGGATGGGTAGGGCTCGCGCGACGCCTTCTGTGGTAGGGGCGTTGCTTGCGACGGCCCAAATCTTGCAAGGAACTTATTCGCTTCGGACTGCGGCTTGCCCTCCGAAGCCTCTGGCGAAGGAGGGCCAACTCGGAACCCGAAACAATCGCCATCAATCACCAAACAGAAAACTGCAAACCGTAAACTTTCCATCCTACCACTCCCCTGGCTTTTGCCGTGTCCCTTTAATCTTCGCCCGGTGCTTCTTGCTCTCAATCATCTTCACTTTTTGCCCATAAGACTTTTGCCGCGTGCGTCGCTTGTGCAATTGCCGCTCATGTTGGAGCGCCGCCGCCGCCGCGTTCTTGCGCTGGCCCAGCTTCGCGGCCAAATCGCTCCACGCCTGCACCCGGTTCCACACTTGCGACCGTCCGTCCTGGCACCGCGCCTCCACGCCCGTCGGCCCATGCCGCAGCCATACAGTGGATGACGTCTTATTAATCTTCTGCCCGCCCGGCCCCGTCCCGCGTACAAACCGCTCCTCGACATCCTCCGGCCTCACCCCAAGGGAAATCAATCGCTGCCGCAGTGCTTCATCCAAAATTTCGGGGAAGGGAGGCATGGCGTTTTTCAGTTCGGAGGTGTTTGCTGGGGCTGAATAATCGGTTTTTCCACCTCAATCGACTTAATCTGAACAGAATTGTCTTTGTCGCCGCCCTTTAAAAATTGTTCAACAGTGAATGTCTTAGTTCCATCATCCATGATTTTAAACGTCAAATGTTCATTCTCTTTGCTATGTCCAGTCAGTGGAAAAAAGAGAATTGAAGCTCCAGCCCATCTCATCGGCGGCAATTCAAAACTATAGGCATTATTGTTTTCAATCAAAGGAAGCTCTTCTAGGTAATGGTTATACCTCGAGTATGTAAGCGATCCAGGCTTTATATTTGGGTCTGAAAATTGAAAGGTAATTCGTTCTTGAGGACGCCAGGAGTCGTAAACTCCGCAACCGGTTAAGAGCATGCACAATGCTACTATGAGTAGATTGCGGGAGGATTTCATTTGGATTACAAGACAATCTTCACAAAAATCCTCTTCCCGGCCTGAAAAATATATTCCTTCTCCGGCGGGCCCAATCTCTTAAACGGGTCGCTAATTTTTTCCGCGCCAAGTTTCACTGCGCCTTGCTCAATCAGCCGCTTCACTTCGTTTTTCGACGTAATCAATTTTGTCGCCGCGAGCAGTTCCACCACCGTCGCATCCGCATTACTCGTCAGCGCGCCAAACTTAAACGTCGGCATCTCATCCGGAATTTCATGCTTCGAAAACACTTTCTCAAACTGCGCCAGTTCATGCGTTCCCGCATCCGCACCGTGGAATTTGCCCACGAGCGTTGCCGCCAGACTCTTCTTCGCCGCCATCGGGTGGCCGGCTTTTAAAGTTTTCAGCGCCTCGTCATCCACTTCCAGCAGCAACTGGTAGTAATCCCACATCACCTCGTCGGAGATGGACATGATCTTGCCGAACATTTCCTTCGGCGCGTCGTTAAAGGCGATGTAGTTGTCCGAGCTCTTGGACATTTTTTTCACCCCGTCCAGCCCCACCAACAGCGGCGAGCAGATGACGATTTGCTCCGGCTGGCCCGCCTCCTTTTGCAGCGCGCGCCCGACAAGGTTGTTGAACAGTTGGTCGCTCCCGCCCAGTTCCACATCCGCCTTGATCATCACCGAGTCGTGCCCCTGGATGAGCGGGTACAAAAATTCCACGATGGAGATGGGCGTGTTCGCCGCGTAGCGCTTGGCAAAGTCGTCGCGCTCCAGCATCCGCGCCACCGTCATCTTGCGCGCCAGGCCCAGCGCGTCGCCCAGCGTCATTTTATTGAACCACTCGCTGTTGTAGCGCACCTCCGTTTTCGCGCGGTCGAGGATTTTGAACGCCTGGTCCAGGTACGTTTTCGCATTCGTCTGCACCTCCGCCTCGCTCAGTACCGGGCGGGTGGAGGAGCGGCCCGAGGGGTCGCCAATCATCGCGGTGTAGTCGCCGATGATCAGCACCGCCTGGTGCCCGAGGTCTTGGAACTGCCGCAGCTTGTTAAAGACGACCATGTGCCCAAACGTCAGGTCCGGCCGCGTCGGGTCCACGCCCAGCTTCACGCGCAGGGGCCGCCCCGCGGCCATGCGCTCGCGCAGCTCCCCGGGGCTGATGAAATGCTCGGTATGGCGCTGCAAGGCGGCGACGGCGTCGGACATGGGTGGGGTACGAAAAAATGGAAGATGGAAACGGGAAGAATGAAAGCAGACTATTTCAGTCTTGGGCAGCAAAATCACGGAACGACGCCACCTGCCCGATGCCTTCAACTTTCAACCCCCGCAGCCGGTGGTCATGGGTTAGAAACCAGTCCGCCGCAAGGATGGAGGCGCAGGCCAGTTGGATGGCGTCCGGCGGGCGCAGGCGGGGGTGGCGGGCGCGCAAGGTGGCAAAGCGGACGGCGGCCTCTTCATTAAACGGTGCGACTTCGATGGCTCGAAAGGCCTCGCGGTAGCGCGCTGCCTGGGCGGGCTTGCCCTGCCGTAAGGGGTGAACCAGGATTTCACCGACCGTTAGGGTGGAGGTTGTCCAAGTGCTGTTCAGCGCCTTCATCCGCTCGCGCGTTTCCCGCACGGCCACTGTCCACGGGCCATCCTCCCAGAGGTAAATAAACAGATTCGTGTCCCAAAAAATGCGCATAAGAAAAGGCCGGCGGGGTTATTTCCAATCCTTCCGCAGGCGGGTGACATATTGGTCCGGCTGCACCCCCTTCCAGTCGCCTCGGCCAACTTCGTCCAGGGTTGTGGGCGGCGGCTGGCCGCCGTGCCCGCCCATGCGCCCGGCCACGGTTTGGCGCAGGCCGTGCTCAATCAAGTCGCGCAAGGTCGTGTCGGCTTCGATGGCGAATTTTTTGGCTTCCTTCACCAAGGCATCGGGGAGTTCTACGCTGGTTTTCATCCCTATAACTGTATTCCGGTAAATACGGGTGTCAAGACAGGAAATATTACCTTCAAGGTGCACAGTTGAACTTAATCAACCCACATGCTCGCGCAGTTCCCCGGGGCTGATGAAGTGCTCGGTACGGCGCTGCAAGGCGGCGACGGCGTCGGACATGGGAAACGTCAACCATTAGGCGCCCGAGGCGGGTATGTCAAACCCAGCTACGTCTTACAGTTTCCTAATTTGCAGGGCCGTCGTAAATAATACCGCCTCTGTATTCACTTGGGTACCAAAACCCGTTTTCTTTTTCCATAATTACCGTATATTTGCCGCCGTTAACGACTGTATTAAATACCGCAGTATTGCCGTCTTCACTTGTATTGGGGGTCTGCCCCTGCGTAGCTTGAAGAACTTCTAAGACGAGAGTTTTCACAGCTAAGCTTTGTGGATATTGATCCACTGATTGCTGATATTCTTGGGCTATTTGCGCAAGCGTTTTTCCATTTGCTTCGATTTTCTTGAGCGTGGAAGGCAGCATAAACTCTTCCCAGTAACCGGCTATATCATTTTTCTGCCAGAGACGAATTTCTTCGGCGATGGCGGTATCAATCTTGGCGCGAGGGTCCGCAGGTATTGGGACAGCGTCAGCGGTGGGATTAGTTATTGCGGATTTGGCCGGCGCTGGCGGCAACTTGGGCGGCTCGACTTGATCTGCCTGTGCGGCCATTTTTGTGACCTCTATCTTTGCCGGCAACGGTGTTTGAGCGAATTTTTCCTGATTTGCCACTGTTGGTTTCAGCAACCACCAGATACCGACCAGCGCCAGGATAACCAGCAGGGTAATCAACACGAAGTTTTTAGGCTTCATGCAGTCAGTTTATTGCTCTTTTGTCTCGCAATGCAATCTCTTCCGACAATTGAAAATAGTACAGTTTGGGGGTAGGATTATGGTGCGTCCCCTTTAAAATACCACTTGCCGTTGATTTTGATGAAGACCTTGTGAAATGCAGCTTGAACCGGGGGCCCGTTCCCTGGTGTTGCCTGCTGTGTAAATACATAAGTCGCTTCGTCTCCAGTTGCATTATAAGTCGGGGTTTCGTTTACGAGAACTTCCCAAGATTGATTCCTGTCATCTTGCATCTGCTGCATTTGTTGCTGCATATGCTGTATCTGTTGTTGCATTTCCGGGTGCTGGGTGGCCATTGCTGCAAGATTTTGCAAGGAATCAGCAGCCCTCTTCTGTTGCTCCTGCCATTTCACGGGATCAAATGTACCAGGTGGAGAGTAAGTTTTTTCGAACGTCGTTAAGTCGTTATCCCGGAATAGTCGCGCGATGTCTGAAATAGCGGTTTTCAAGTCAGTCTGCGGGTCTGCGGACGTGGATACCACATCGGTAGAGTTTGGTATCGCTGGCGGTAACTTGGGCGGTTCAACTTGCGCTATATGTGTGGCAATCATCGGCGGATCTGTCTTGGCAAGCGAAGGCGCTTCGGCAGTTTTTCCCGAGCTTGCTATCGTTGGCCGCATGAACCACCAGATAACGAGACCAATGATTGCGATAACTAAAATAACCAGTGCGAAGTTTTTAGGCTTCATGTGGTTGTTTATTACTTGTTTTGCTCCGCAAAGCAATCACTGCTGATAGGCAGTATTAATGCCGGGCGCAGCAAGTCTGCGCCCCTACAAAAGAAGCGCCGGCAAATAGGAGCCCCTGCATTGGGCGAACAGGTTTGGTTGTAGGGGCGCAGTCTTGCTGCGCCCTTCTTATTAAACTTTCGATCGCTTTTGCAAACAGGCGCATAGCCATCCGCCAGCCAACATACCTGCCATTCCGCACAGGGTTAAACCCACATCATACGACATGGGTTTAAGTCCACCTAAAACACTGCCAAAAATTGCCCTTACAAACACTTCGCAAATAATCGTTATGAAGAAAAGCAAGCCGGCGAGTAATCCAGCATACACAACAGGAGATTCTTTCGCAACGGCACCAGTTACAAAGCCGCCAAACAATCCCGAAATAGCCGTTGCCAGAGCAGAAGCAGCAAAACTAGAAGCGACAGCGTCTGAGTAGGCGAACTCCAAAAAATTCCTGGAGGCTACACCAAAAAACCAATAGCTCAAAAGTCCTACAAAAATTGACATAACGGTAATAAAAAAATTGCAAGGCGGCGACGGCGTCGGACATGGGAAAGGTCAACCATTAGGCGCAGAGCGTGGATATGTCAAACCCAGCTACCTATCATTGTTGAACTTGATTGAAATATGGCCAATTTAAATATGCTCAATATACCAAAGGCCATTCACTTTTTTTAAAACCACTTCCGTTCTCAAAGGGTCGTCCATGTGGGTCTCGAAGGTGGCGGTATTGCCATCATCGGTCAGAATCGGGGGTTGGTCTTGAATGGATTTCAGGGCAGCCAGATTTTTTTGTATGGCCTCTTTATATTTCGGATTTTCCATTTCTTGGGCCAAACGTTCAACCGTATCACCGCGAGGAAGCATCGCCAAATATTTTGACGGGAACACCGCTTTCAGATAACCGACCATATCGTTAGTCTCAATCAAGCGGATAGCATCAGCTGTAGCGGTGTTTGGATTTGTGCGGGGGTCGGTATCCGTTAGCGCAGCTGCGTCTGATGTCGGGTCGCCTTTGGCTGCCACAGGTGGAAGTTTAGGCAATTCAACTTGTGCGATCTGCGCGACTGGCTTGGGTGCATCGGCCTTCGCTGGAGTTGGTGCTTGCGCGGTTTTTTCTTCACTTGCCGCCGTTGGTTTCAGCAACCACCAGATACCGACCAGCACAAGGACAACGAGCAGGGTAACCAGCACGAAGTTTTTAGGCTTCATGCAGTCAGTTTATTGCTCTTTTGTCCCGCAAGGCAATCCCTTCTACAATTGAAAAAAGTACAGTTCGGGGGTATGGACGCCTCTCCGAGGCGTCCGCAGACGTTTCGGAGAAACGTCCCTACCGTTCATCCCCCTCACGCCTCCAGCACCACCCGGTACCGCATTTTGCCGGTTCTTACGCGGTCCATTGCGGCATTAATATCCTTCATCGCAAATTTTTCAATCTGCGCCTGCACGCCATGGCGCGCGGCAAAATTAAACATCGTTTCGATTTCCGCCGGGCTGCCCGTGCGGCCGCCGCCAAAAGATTTCTCATGGCCAATCAGTCCAAACGCGCTCAGTTGCACATCCGATTCTGGCACGCCGACGACTACCATGTGCCCCCGCGGCCGCAGCGCGTTGATGTAATCGTTCCACGGCAAATTCGCCGGCACGGTGCTGATGATAAAATCAAACTGTTCCACGGCTTTTTGCAATTCGTCGGTGCCTTTGGTCGCGATAAAATGCGCCGCGCCAAACCCGCGCGCCTCGTCGTCCTTCGCATGAGTGCTGGAGATGGCCGTCACTTCGCAGCCGAGCTTCGCCAAAAATTGCACCGCGAGGTGGCCCAGCCCGCCGATGCCCACCACGGCCGCGCGCGTGTTGCCCGTCACCCCGTGATGCAGCATCGGCGTAAAGACCGTCGTGCCCGCGCACAGCAGCGGCGCGGCCTGCGCGGAGTCGAGCGCATCGGGCAGCGGAATCGCAAACGTGGCATCGGCCCGCACGCGTTCGCCAAAGCCGCCGTGGTGGGCGACAATCGTGTCGCGCTCCTTGGCGCAATACGCCTGCCGGCCCACGCGGCAGTACTGACAGTCGCCGCACGACCCGCATTGCCAGCCGATGCCCACGCGCTGGCCGATTTTCAGCCCATGCACATCCGCGCCCACCGCCGCCACCGTGCCCACGACCTCGTGCCCCGGCACCAGCGGAAACGTGCTAAAGTGCCAATCGTTATCAATCATCGCCTGGTCGCTATGGCAGATGCCGCAGTGCGTCACCTTGACTTCCACTTCTTTGGGGCCGAGGGCACCCAGTTCATACGAAAACGATTCCAGGCGCCCCTTGGGGGCTTTTGCGGCATAGGCTTGGATAGGCATGGTGGTGAGAATATAAGATGGAAAGTTGAAAATGGAAGAGCAGGAAGCGAAAAAATTGTGAAATCTCTGCCAGTTAACCCAATTGAGCGTCGGTATTTTTTGATTGATGCCTCGAATCGTAGCGCTGAGCTTTAGCCAGCGCTTCTCCGATACCAGTATACTCCTGAGCGCTGGCTAAAGCTCAGCGCTACGAAAATGAGCCGGCACACCCTAATTCTTTCCCCTTGCCCAAGGCCTTACGAGGAGTATGTTTACTGTTCCTTCGCTTCGCTCGTCCGTCCGGCCACCCGCCTCTTTTTAACTCGAAACCCGCAACTCCCAACTCGAAACTTCTATGGCTCTCGCAACTGGCACCCAGGCTCCGGCCTTCTCCCTCAAGTCCAAAACCGCCGACGGCCTCAAGGACGTCGCCCTCGCCGACACCCTCGGCAAAAAGCAGACCGTCCTGCTCTTTTTCCCCCTCGCCTTCACGGGCGTCTGCACCGCCGAGATGTGCAGCGTCAGCCAGGGCCTCGACGCCTACACGGGCCTCGACGCCGCCGTTTACGCCATTAGCGTGGACAGCCCCTTTGCGCAGGAAGCCTGGGCCAAGGCCAACGGCATCAATTTCCCGGTGTTGTCGGACTTTAACAAGGAAGTCTCGAAGGCCTACGACGTGCAGTTTGCCGACCTGCTGGGCTTCAAGGGCGTGGCCAAGCGCGCCGCCTTCGTCATCGGCAAGGACGGCGTCATCAAATACTCCTCCTCCAGCGACGACCCCAAGGTTCTGCCCGATTTTGGCGCGATTCAAGCTGCGCTCAAAAAATAGCAAAGAGTGTTCTAGTGCTTAGTTCTCTAGTGCTTGGTGCTGCGAGCAAAGACAGAATCAACCATTGGAAAACCCTCCAAGCCATTCCTGGTTAAGTACCAGACCACTTAAGCACCAAGACATTTACCAAGCACTAGAACACCAAGCACCAAGGCACTTGTTTTAATTATGACCCCCTTCAACGCCCGCAAGCCCTTCACCGCGCCCGATGGTCGCGAGGGGTTCATCGCCTCGCTCCCCGCGCTCGAAGCCGCCGGCCTCGGCAAAATCTCCCGCCTGCCGGTCTCCATCCGCATCGTGCTCGAGTCCGTCCTGCGCAATTGCGATGGCCTGCGCATTAACGAGAGCGACGTGCGCGCCCTCGCCGCTTGGAATGCCGCCAAGCCCGCGGATGTGGAGATTCCATTCGTCGTCTCCCGCATCGTGCTCCAGGACTTTACCGGCGTTCCTTTATTGGTGGACCTCGCCGCCATGCGCGACGCTGTGGCCCGGCTGAACCGCGACGCCGACCTCATCGAGCCCCTCGTGCCAGTGGACTTGGTTGTGGACCACTCTGTCCAAGTGGACCGTGCCGGTACTCCCGCCGCCTTCCTGCAAAATTTGCAAATCGAGTTCGAGCGCAACCGCGAGCGTTACGAGTTCCTCAAATGGGGCCAGCAGGCGTTTAAAACTTTCAGCGTGGTACCTCCAGCCATCGGCATTGTCCACCAGGTTAATTTGGAATATCTCGCCCGCGTCATCTTCGCCCGCGAGACGGACGGCGCGCTATGGTTTTTCCCCGACACCCTCGTCGGCACGGATTCGCACACGACCATGATCAACGGCCTCGGCGTGGTAGGCTGGGGCGTGGGCGGAATCGAAGCCGAAGCCGGCATGTTGGGCCAGCCCGTGTATTTCCAGACGCCCGAAGTCATCGGCGTGCATCTCACTGGCTCGCTGCGCGAAGGCGTGACGGCGACGGATCTCACCTTGCGCGTAACCGAACTCCTGCGCAAAGAAAAGGTCGTGGGCAAGTTTGTCGAATTTTACGGCGAAGGCGCGGCCAAGCTGACTGTGGCTGATCGCGCAACCATCGCCAACATGGCGCCCGAATACGGCGCGACCATGGGGTTCTTTGGCCTCGACGACAAAACTCTCGAATACCTCCGCGCCACCGGTCGCCCAGAAAAGCAGGTCCAGTTGGTAAAATCCTATTGCGAAGCCCAAGGCTATTGGGGCATTCCGCGCAAAGGCCAGGTGGACTATACTAAGTCCATTGATCTCGACCTCGGCAGCATCGTCCCCTGCGTCTCCGGCCCCAAGCGCCCGCAGGATCGCATTGACGTGCCGGCCCTCAAAAACCGCTTCTACGAACTTTTCCAAAAAGACATCAAGGACGGTGGCTACGGCAAAAAATTGACCGACATTCCCCACTACGCGAGCGAGAAATCCCTCGCGGAGGCCGTCGAGCAGCAAGAAGGCGGCGGCGTGGCCATTGCCGCTGATGCACCGCCGGAGATTACCCACGGTTCGGTCCTCATCGCCGCCATTACGAGTTGCACGAATACCTCCAACCCCTCGGTCATGATGGCTGCCGGCCTCCTGGCGAAAAAAGCCGTTGAAAAAGGCCTGAAGGTGCCGACGTATGTCAAAAGCAGCCTCGCCCCTGGTTCGCGCGTGGTTACCGATTACCTCAACGCCACCGATTTGCAGAAGTATCTGGACGAACTCGGCTTCAATCTCGTCGGCTACGGCTGCACCACTTGCATCGGCAACAGCGGCCCGCTCGACGCGCCCATCGAGGCCGCCATTAAGGAGGGCGACCTCGTCACCGCCAGTGTGCTCTCAGGTAATCGCAATTTCGAGGCACGTGTCCACGGCTCCATCAAGGCCAACTTTTTGATGTCCCCGCCCCTCGTGGTCGCCTATGCGCTCGCCGGACGCATTGACATTGACCTCGACCACGATCCCCTCGGCACCGGCAAGGACGGCAAGCCCGTTTACCTGCGAGACATTTGGCCGACAATGGAAGAAATTCAGCAGTGCGTGACGAGCGGGTTGAAGCCGGAAATGTTCACCAGCAAATACGGTGCCCTCAAAGACGCGAACCCCGAGTGGAACGCCATCCGCGTCGGCGGTGGCCAGCGCTATGGCTGGGATCAGAAGTCCACTTATATTCAAGAGCCGCCGTTCTTCGAAAAGTTCTCGCTCACTCCAGGACAAATCGCGCCGTTGAACGATTTGCGCCCAATGGCCATCCTTGGCGATTCCGTTACGACGGACCATATCTCTCCCGCTGGTTCCTTCAAGGCCGAGACCCCGGCCGGAAAATATCTTACCACCAATGGCGTCAAGCCCGTTGACTTCAATTCCTACGGCTCGCGCCGCGGCAACGACCGCGTCATGACGCGCGGCACTTTTGCCAATGTGCGCATCAAGAATCTGATGGCCGGAGGCAAAGAGGGCGGCTTTACCAAGCTCCAGCCCGAAGGCGAAGTAATGCCCATTTATGATGCCTGCCAGGCCTACGCCAAGCGCGGCACCGGCTTGATCGTTTTCGCGGGTGTGGACTACGGCATGGGCAGCTCGCGCGACTGGGCCGCCAAAGGCACCGCCCTCCTCGGCGTCAAAGCCGTCGTCGCCAAATCCTTCGAGCGCATTCACCGCAGCAATCTCCTTGGCATGGGCGTCCTGCCGCTGGAGTTCACTGGCGGCCAGAGCGCCGAGTCCCTCGGCCTCGACGGCACCGAGACCTTTTCGCTGCCCGGCTTGAACGAAGGCCTCAAGCCCAAGCAGATCCTCGAACTTGTCATCCGCCGGGCCAATGGCCAGACAGACCGCGCCAGTGTCCAGGTGCGCATTGATACACTGATCGAGGTCGAGTACTTCCGCCATGGCGGCATCCTGCCCTATGTGTTGCGGCAATTGCTCAAAGCCTAGCTCTCTGGTAAAAGTCCTGTCATTCGCCGCCTGCTGGGCAACAACGCTGCAACGATTGCCGTCTAACTTTAACACCATTGATTTTCTCTTTTGCGCCCACTTGGGGTTTACTTCTCTCGTCGCCTTAAACCTTTGCCTTTTTCACTCGATTAGTCTTTAATCCAACTCTTCTCGTTCTCATGGCTAGCGACCCGACTCCTGTTTTCCTCGTCCACACCAGTGGCGACCCCGTGGTGCTGACCATTGTCGGCCGGGCCAGCTACTTGAACTGCGCGCCGGTTTCGCAGTTTTTCGATAAAATGCTCAAGGCGGGTCGCCGGCGCTTCGTGCTCGATTTCTCCCGCTGTACCGGCATGGACTCCACCTTCCTCGGCCTCATCGCCGGTGCGGGCATGGAAGCCAGCAAGGCTAACCCGCCCGGCGTCCTCAGCCTCATCGGCCTCAGCCCGCGCAATTTGGAACTGGTCCGCAACCTCGGCCTTCACCGCCTGCTTTGCGTGGACTGCGGCGACTTCCAGATGAATTTTTCGCCCGATCAGTCCCGCGCCCTGATTACCCCCGACGAACAAGAACTCGCCAATGCCCGCATGATTTTAAAAGCCCACGAAAACCTCGTCGCCGCCGATTCCGCCAACTTAAGCAAGTTCGAGGACGTGCTCGCGTTCCTGAAGACCCAAACTGAAAAAGAAGTTATCGCAGGGAAGTAGGGGCTTAAGGGGCCGGTGAATTATCGATTGTTTGCGTGGAGCTGTCGGCTCCGCCAAAAAGATAACCCCATTCGGAGGAGGCCAGGTCTTTGCTCGAGCCCCCGCTGCCACCCCAGCCGCTTCCTCCAAACATTAGCCCGGCATCCCATTGGACATTGGCGCCACTGGAAAAAAATGTCAGGTATTCCTTCGTGCCGCTTCGCAACCAGAAATCACCTTGCTCCTCCGCCTTCGTTACGAGGACATCGGCGCGAACTTTGCCCACGGCATTGGCCAGTTGTTCCGCAAACCAATTCTGTGTCTGGGCCAAGCCGCTTTCACTCATGGGTGGAATTTCGTAATACGCTATTGACCCTGGTTGAGCCCTCGCAATGGACAAGTCCTTGGTGGGAATTTCATCAGCGCTGACGGTGTGCACCGTGGCCCGTTGGTAGGCCTGGATTTTGTCGCGGAGTTCAAGGAATGTCTGCTGGACCTTGCTAGCTTCATCATCCGTAAGGCCTAGGAGGTTCACCGCATCCTTGGAAAGGTTGAATTTTAAATCAGCGATGTTAAATGCAGAGTTTTTCAATGTGTCCGCCGCTACGGGAATAAAAATCTCGGCATCGGCAGGCTGGGCGGCGGCGCGGGCGGCTTGTTGGCGTTCCTGTTCAGCCTGCATTTTGGCCTGCAATCGGTTGATGGTATTGTGAAGTTCAGCATTCTTTTTGGCCAGCACGGAATACCGCTCCTCCACTTCGATGATTCGCTGGACTTGCAGGCCGAGATAAATAGCCTCCAGCCCAACCAGGACCGCCACCAATAATATGATTTTGGTTTTGGGCTTCATAGGTCTAGTGTCACCGTTCCCAGATTTGGCACCTCCACCGAAATGGAGGTGTCAGTTTGATTGATGACCAGGTTGCCGTAATTTTCTCCCGCGACCGGCGTGGGCAACCTGAGGTAGGACGGTGTTCCTCTTAGCAGCTGCTGAACAGTTACCGTCCTGATACCGTTATCGAGCATGTATTGCGCCGCTGCGGCGGCAATTTGACGGAGATTGCTTTGCACCGCCGCCTCTTGTGGGGAAAGCGCCGGTTCCGGCGGGTGCACGTTCCCGCGCAGATCCTTCATTAAGCCGGCCCATTCTTCGGGATAGGGTTGTGGGTCATTGATGGATCCACCTCCGAAGCCAGGCCCGTCGAGCGTGTCGCTGAAAGACCTCCAAGAGGATCGGGGCGTGCCACTAGCGTCAACGGTGTCTGAAAACACGATGGCCTGATAAAAGTTGGGCCTGAGCCATAATTGGTCATTTACCCCCCCGGAGGTATTCAAAGCTTTGCTAAGCAACACTGCTCCGCGTTCTGGCCCGAGCGCCTCCGCCAGGCTGTCGGAAAGCCATTGTAGCTGCTCCGCCCGCATTTCCTCGCTCATCGGAGGTATTTCATAGGCGGATTGTGTCCCCGGATTCTCAGTTAGAAAATTCATGATTAAGCTATTATTCTGCACCTCTGCCGGTGTCATGACTCGGAGGTTGGCCTTTTCATACGCTTGCACACGGCTTTGCAGTTCGTTCAATACATTCTGAACCTGGGTCACTTCCGCCGGAGTCATCCCCAGCAAGCCGGCGGCCACGCTGTCCAACTTAAAATTATCCGCAATGCTGAAGTGGAGATTCTTAATGGCATCCAGGCTTACCGGAAGATAGCCGTGGGCCATCGCTTGAATTTGAGCTGGTGTGCGGGCAGGATTGAGATCACGCAATTTTTGATTGAGCTGGTTCACTTGCTTTTGCAGGGAATTATTCTCTTGGGCGAGTCCGGTATTTAGGTCGTTATCTTGCGCCATGGCGTTGGACAGCAGCACGGCAGGTATCGCCGAAAGGCCGATCACGACGATCGTCGTTAAAGCAATTTTAGTTTTCAAGGTCATGGTGATTCCTTTCAAAAACGTTCCCGCCAGCCCGGCTTTTGCGGCGTTCGCCAGCGATACGCTAGTCAGATTGGCCGCCAAGCCTGCAGGCGCGGCTTGCACCGAGTTGGCGGTCATGGCCGTGGCAAGGACGATGGACGAGACGGTGACGCCGCGGCGCGTGAAGTGGGTCCGCAATTGATCGAGCGCGCGCTCGACCCGCTTGCGCGCGACTGCTTCGCTCCAGCCCAGCTCCATCGCGACCTCCCGATGGCTTTTGCCCTGAAAATAGCGCAGCAACACGGCTTCCCGGTCGGAGACACGCAGCTGCCCCACGGCTTCGTCCAGCAGGGGTTCCAATTGCATCCAATCGGCTTCGGTCGTGGTCGGGTTGTGTTCCATGGCGATGGCCTCTCGTTCGCGGGTTTGCCGCCGACGTTCGCCGCGGACGGCCACACTGGCCGCATAACGTGTCGTGGTATGCAACCAGCCGGCGAGGCTGGTGTGGCGTGACAGGGCGGCGGCCTTGTTCGCCATGGTGGTAAAGACCTTTTGCGCTACATCTTGGGCGAGTTGGGTGTCACCACCAGTCAGCCTCAATGCGGCGGAGTAGACCAGATCGGCATGGCGGCGCACCACCTCGGCGAAGGCGGCCTCGTCCCGGGCGTCAGCATAGCGGCGGAGAAGTTCACAGTCAGGGATCATGTGGTTGGTTTACAAGGTAATGTCCGCCAAACTCGATCTAAGACAAAAATATCACCTAAAGGCCATTTTTTGCCCAAAATGGACATTCACTCGATCCAGTTTGTCGAAATCACCTAATAAATATACTAAAATAATAAATTTATATAAAAAATAGAAAATTGAATTGAAATCGAATGAATAACCTCTATGTTTTGATCGTGGCTCACGACTTTCTGGTATCGCTCCATTCATCAGTAATTAAGACTGGCGGTGAGTCATCACCAGAAAAGCCAATGCTGGTGGAAGAGAAGCAAAGAGGGCGTCCACCTAAGATAGAGGACGAGGCAAAGCACCGGACGGTCGGCGTATCCATGTCCCCACAGTTGCGCGACCGCGCCGCCAACCGGGCAAAGAACTTGGGGCTTCCGCTCAGTCGTTACATACAATGGTGCATTGAAGCCGAGTTGGATGGCTCAAGTTTGAGTGATCGCTTTAAAATCTGATCGAACATTTTTTGCAGGAAAGAAAGGCCTATGGCGCATGTAATGCCGTCTTGGACTCGATGGGGCAGTGACTAGGAAAATAACCTAATATATGCGCGGGGTGTAAACCTCATAATTTGCATTTAAACACACCGGTTTACGTAAAATTAACCCCCAATTTATTTATCGCATTTTACCCTAGAAACTTATTGCAAAAAGTATCCATGATTTATTTAAACAAGGGCCGAGCAACCCCGACGAACTCGGTTTAAATTTTATCACCTGTTATCACCTGCAATGAATATTTCGGCCCAGCTGCGATTACTCGAACGAACCGGCACCCGCATTGCCAAATTGAAAAAAAACCTGTTGCAGGAGGCCCGGGCCCGCAAAACGTTGGAGGCGCGGTTGGAGTGCCTGGTGCGCGCGAGCGGTTTGCCCCCGCGGGATTTGGTGTTCGCGCTGGTGGATCATTATAAGATTCGTCTGGCCGGGCGCCGCAAAAACCAGGGCCGCCGCCGTCGGCGCACCACCATCACTGCGGAATTGCGCGATGCAGTCAAAAACAAGGTCAGTGGCGGAGTGTCCATGAATCGCACTGCCCGGGAATTTGGCATCAGCTACGCGGTCGTCATCAAAATGATGCGCGGCCATTATGACCGGTTGAAATGGACCGGCGCTTTGACCCCCTCGGAATTCGCCGGTCGCCAGATTCCCCCCGTTCGTCCGGCCATTATAAAATCGGCTCGGGCTTAATTGTGGCGGCGGCGGGGAAACGTTCCCGCCAAGACAGTGCGGCGCGGACCAGGCGGTCCACTTGCGTGCTGGCGGCACCCACATGGTCGCGCGCTTCCCGGCCAATTTGCTCCAACTTCGCGGTGTCCAAGCCCAGACGCTTGTCTTCGGCCAATCGCTGGAAAAGGTTGTTTTCCTGGATTTTTCCGGTGCGCAAATCGCGCGATGTCGCCAGCGCATGACACCGGATGACGTCGTGCGCCGTTTCGCGGCCAACGCCCGTCTTGACCGCTTCCATCAAAATCGTCGTCGTTGACAGGAACGGCAGGTAGTGGCGCAGCTCGCGCTCGATGACCGCTGGGTTGACTTCCATCTGCGTGAGAATCGTCAGAAAGGTTTCCAGCAGCCCATCAAAAGCAAAAAAACCGTCCGGCAGCATCACCCGGCGGACGACCGAGCACGAGACGTCGCCCTCGTTCCACTGGTCGCCGGACACGCCTTCAGCCATTGCCAGGTAGCCGCGCAGCACCACATGCAGACCGTTGAGCCGCTCGCAACTGCGTGAATTCATTTTGTGCGGCATTGCGGAAGAGCCGACCTGGCCGGGGGCGAATCCTTCGCCGGCGATTTCAAATCCTGCCATTAACCGCAGGGTTTTGGCAAAACTGGCCGGCCCACTGCCCAGCTGGTAGAGCGCGCTAAGCACGGAAAAATCCAGACTGCGCGGGTAAACCTGGCCCGGGGCAATCAAGGTGCGCGAAATACCCAGGTGCGCCAGCAGCCGTCCTTCCAAGTCAACCACCTTACCTACATCCCCGCGAAAAAGCGTGAGTTGATCCAATTGAGTGCCAACCGCGCCTTTCAGCCCGCGGACGGGGTAGCGTTCAATCAACTGGTCGAGTCCTTCGAGCGCCAGGAGCAGTTCTTCGCCAAACATGGCCAGGCGCTTGCCCACCGTGGTGAGTTGTGCGGGCGTATTGTGGGTGCGCGCGGTGAGCGGGGTGCTTTTATATTCCGCCGCCCGTCGGCTCAGGGCCACGAGCGCAGCCACGGTCTTTAGGCGCGCCAATTCCAGCGCCCGGTAAATTTGCAGTTGCTCAACGCTTTCGGTCAAGTCTCTGGAGGTGAGTCCCTTATGGATGTGCTCATGGCCGGCTAAGGCGCAAAATTCGTCAATGCGCGCCTTCACATCGTGGCGCAGCACCCGCTCGCGCTGGCGGATGGACTCAAGGTCAATCTGGTTTTTGACGCGCTCATAGTCAGCAATCGCCTCGATGGGCACCGGCAGGCCCAGGTCGCGTTGGGCCTTTAACACCGCAATCCAAAATTCGCGTTCCAACAGGATGCGGCCCTGCGGAGACCAGATGGCCCGCATCGCCTCCGAGGCGTACCGTTGGGCAAGAATATTGGCAATGGATTCCATGAGCGGGCGAGACCCTAGCAGAATGTCCTCAATGGAGCAAAGACGGAGTTGAGCTTTTTTACATGAGTGGGAGATTACGCCAATCCCTGAAAAATTAGCTTTTCATCACGCAATTTACGAGTAACCTAGCATCCGGTACGCCCACCTTCCTCTCTATGAAATCCACCACCGCTGCCCCTTCTGTTCTTTCCTCTCTCGTCCGTTCGCCGTTGTTCCTGGGTGCCTGCGCCATCGCCTTCAGCGCCTGCGCCACTTCACCCAGTGCCGATTCGAGTTCCACGACCTCCACCCCCATGGCTGCGGCTCCGGTGCCCGCCGCCGCCCCTGCGCCGGTTGCGGCCGCACCTGCGCCAGTGGCAACTCCCGTGGTGGCCGCCATTGATTTCGATACCAAAGTGCAGCCATTTTTTGCGACTTATTGCTTCCGTTGCCATGGCCCCAACCGCCAATCCGGCCGCACGCGTTTTGACACCAAGGCCGGTATCATGGCCCGTATCACTCCCGGTGATCCGGACAACAGCACGGTTGTCCACATGATTACGGCCACGGACGACGACCACATGCCTCCAGCCCAAATTCAGGATCAACCTTCGGCGGACGACATCGCAATGATCAAGCAGTGGATTAAAGAAGGCGCGAAAATTTCGGACAGTTATCCGTCCGGCACCTAAGCGCAACCTCCGGCAGTCACGGCTGCCGGAACTCGTCCAGCACTTGCCGCGCGCGTTCGCGGTCGAATGATTTTTCCCAGGTGGCCACCGCAATGGTCGCCACGCTGTTGCCAATGAGATTCGTGACAGCGCGGGCTTCATTGAGAAAGCGATCTACGCCCAGCAACAGCACCAATCCTCCTACGGGGATTTTTCCCACCGACGACAAAGTAGCTGCGAGCGCCACGAATCCCGCTCCAGCCACGCCGGCTGAGCCTTTGGAAGTCAGCATCAACACTCCCAGCATAAAGACTTGATCGCCGAGCGACAGGGGTGTGTTGGTCGCCTGTGCGATAAAGATGGTCGCCATCGTCAGGTAAATCGCCGTGCCGTCTGGATTGAATGTATAGCCAGCTGGCAGCACCAGCCCCACCACTTCTTTGGCGCAGCCAAGGTCTTCCAGCTTCTGCATTGTTTGCGGCAGCACGGCTTCCGTGCTCACCGTGGCAAAGGTGATGAAAATTTCCGCCTTTAAATATCGCAGCAATGACCACAACCGAATTCCACACAGTCTCATCACCAAGCCGAGGCCAACGAAAACAAACAGCGCGCTGGTAATATACAATGCCAGCAGCAACCGTCCCAACGCGGCGAGGCTGCCGAGCCCAAAATGCCCTACAGTAAACGCCACCCCGCCCAGCGCCGCCAACGGCGCGGCGCGCATGATAAGTCCGACGACAAAAAATAATCCTTTGGCCGCCGCCTCCAAAAAATTTAAACACGGTCCGGCTTTCGCGCGAAAAAATGACAGCACTCCTCCTGCCACCATCGCACAGAAAATAATTTGCAGGATGGGATTGCGTGCGAGCGTTTGCACCAGCCCGGCCATCGTCGCAGGCAGTGCATTTGTGGTATAAGCCGCGACTGCGGAAACGTCGAGCGTGCGCGGGTCAATATTCATGCCTGCGCCAGGTCGCACCACGTTGGCCACCACCAGCCCGATGGCCAGCGCCAGGGTCGAAAGCACTTCAAAATAAATCAGCGCTTTGAGGCCAATGCGCCCGGCCTCCCGCAAATTTCCCGCCCGCGCCAGCCCAGTGGCTACAGTCACAAAAATTACCGGCCCCAGCACCAGCCGGATAAGCCGGATAAATCCATCCGCCAGGGGCTGCAACGCAATGCCGTACTTGGGCCAGCAATAGCCAATCAGCGCCCCCACGACCACTGCAGCGATGACTTGGACATACAGCATTCTCCCCTGGCCGCCGCGCGCGCGTGATGTTGCGGAGGGCATGGCGACGAAATCGCTTAATCGTTCAACGTCTTAAGTTCACGGTACAATGCCGCTCGTCCCTCAAAGCCAATGCCCGGCAGTTCTGGCATCGTCACATAACCATTCACGACCTCCACGCCATCGGGGAATCCGCCATAGGGCTGGAACAAGTCGGGGTACGATTCATTGCCACCCAAACCCAGGCCCGCCGCGATGTTGAGCGACAATTGGTGCCCGCCATGGGGAATGCACCGTTGGGGCGACCAGCCGTGCTCGCGCAACATGTCCAGCGTTCGCAAATATTCCACGAGCCCATAACTCAACGCGCAGTCAAATTGCAGCCAATCGCGGTCAGGCCGAAGGCCTCCATGGCGGATGAGGTTGCGCGCATCGGCCATCGAAAAAAGATTTTCCCCCGTTGCCATCGGCTGGTCGTAATGTTTTCCGAGTTCCGCCTGCAATTCATAATCCAACGGGTCGCCGGCTTCTTCATACCAAAATAAATGATAGGGCGCGAGCATCTCGCCATAGCGAATCGCCGTGGGCAAATCAAAGCGCCCATTCGCATCCACTGCCAGCCGCTGGCCCGGGCCCAGTTCCTTCAGCACGGCCTCAATGCGTTGCCGATCTTCCTCCAAGGTCGCTCCACCAATTTTCATTTTCACCACCGTGTAGCCGCGGTCGAGGTACCCGCGCATCTCCCGGCGCAAGGCGTCGAGGTCTTTCCCAGGATAATAATAGCCGCCGGCCGCATAGACAAACACTCGCGGGTCGGCCGTCCCATTGCCATAGCGCTCCGCCAGCAATTTGAACAACGGCTGCCCGGCGATTTTCGCCACCGCGTCCCACACCGCCATATCCACCGCGCCAACCGCGACCGACCGCTCGCCATGTCCGCCGGGCTTTTCATTCGTCATCATCCGTGCCCAGATTTTGTGCGGATCAAGGTTGCCCCGCGTCTCATCAATCAGCGTCTCCGGTGCGGCGGAAAGTATGCGCGGGATAAATCGCTCCCGCAGCAACGCACTCTGCCCGTACCGGCCATTGGAAGTAAAGCCATAGCCAACCACCGGCTGCCCGTCGCGCACCACATCCGTCTGCATGGCCACCACCGAGCACGTCATCTGCGAGAAATCAATATAGGCGTTCGCGATGGGCGACGCGATGCGGGCGTTTTTTTCGCGAATGGCGGTAATGCGCATGGCCGGCTCTGGCGTTAAAACGTGGGCGGCGCATCGAGTTTGACCGCCCATTTCTGCGCAGGCTCCTCGATGATTTTCGTGCCGCCGGAAATGGTGGTTGCTTTCGGTGCGCCATGCAAATCCAGCGCGACGATTTCATTCTCGCCTTGCTTCAACCATTGTTGCGGTACAAAGAGCGACCGCAATCCGCCGCGATCCCAAAAGCGTCCCAGGTTGTGCCCATTGACCCACACCACGCCGAAGCTCCAGTTCCGCATATCCAGGAACGTGCCGCCAACTTGGCTGACAGTAAATGTTCCGCGATAAAAAGTTGGGCTGCCTGCGGAGCCACTGGCGACTTTGAAATTCGCCGGGCCCTCGGCGTACGGCAGCGAATACATTTCCCAGCCGGTGAGGTCCTGGCCGTCGAGCGCCGCGCCACCGAGCAAGCCTTTGCGCGCCAGGTTCTGCGTGCGGTCATTCGTCACCACGCTGATGCGCCCGAGATTATAGACGAGAATATCCAGTGTGGCCGGCCCCGTTTGGTTGACGGCGATTTTATTACTGTCCAGCCCGAGGCCGCGGAAGGCTTCTCCCACGGTCACGCCATTGATCATCACGATGCTGTAGTCCTGTGCGCTTTTTAATTCCAAGGTTCCCTTGAGGCCGTTCGGAAATTGTTTGCGGTAATCCACAAACCCGTAGCCCTGGTCGAGGTTCTCCATCGAAGTCGGCTTGTCCGCCGTTTTTGTCGGTTGCGCGGGCAAGGTGGCCAGTAGTGGTTCAGACTCTTTCAGGTTAATTGGCGGCAGGGAAATAACCGACGGCTCCGCCGGTGGTTCAGGCAGTTTAAGGTTCAGTCGCTTGCTCAGCAAATCCCGCAGGGCAAAATATTTTGGGGTGGTGCGACCGGCTTCGTCCACCGGCGCGAGGTAATCGTAGCTCGTCTGCACCGGCTCAAAGAAATTGCAGCCATTGTCGAAGCCGTAATTCGTGCCGCCAAAAAACAGGTAGAGATTAAACGAGTATTGATGATCGAGCAAATAATTCACCCAAGTGGTGATTTGCGGAATTGTGCCGTTGCGTGAGGCAATGGGCTCGCCCCAGCCGCTGAACCACGCCGTATATACTTCGGGCACAAACACCGGATAGCTCCCAATGGCCTCGGCGCTGACCTTGTACATCGAGTCGTTGCCCAGTCCGTTGCGGCAAATCATCACGCCGGGGATGCGGTAGCTCAAGTCAGTCCATTCGGGCGCATGGGTCGGATCGCAGACAAAGAGTTGGCAGTCAAAGCCCGCGTCCTTGAAAATTTTATTCAGCGCCACCATGTAGTTGTTGTTGCCGGGCCCATCCGCCGCCTGCGGGTCGGTGATGCCGTATTCATTGTCCAGTTGCACCATGAGTAGCGGTCCTCCCTTGCTCACCTGCAAGTCGGCGACTTGTTTATAAACTTCGTTGATGTAGTCCTTGCACCAACTCAAAAACTTCGGGTCGGCGGTGCGGATTTTTACGTCGGGGTATTTCAACGTCCAATACGGGATGCCGCCGTATTCAATCTCTGCGCAGCAATATGGCCCCGGCCGCAAAACGCACCACATGCCATTGTCCTGGCAGAGCTTGAGCACGCGGCGGATATCCGTCATGCCCGTGAAATTAAATTTTCCCTCCTCCGGCTCGACTTGATTCCAGAACAGGTAGCAACTGATGGTATTCAGGCCCATCGCCTTCGCCTGCTTGATGCGCGTGTCCCAATCCTCCGGCTGCACGCGCCCAAAATGCATTTCGCCGGAGATGAGCATCGTCGGCTGCCCATCAATAAAAAATTGGTGGTCGCGCGCCTCAAATTTGTGCGGCTTGCCGTCGGGCACGATGCTTGTAATCGGTGGCGTGGCTGCCGCTTGTGCCCAAGTGCAAGGGCTGCTGAGAATGCTGAGCAGGCCCAGTGCAATTAATTTCCGTAAGCTCTGGAAGTTGTATTTGCTCATTGGGGTGGGGGAGTGGTGGCGGCTGGAGCACTGGCTGGCGCGGCAGGAGCAGTTCCGCCGGTCGTGGCAGGGCCAGGCCCACCGGGGAAACCGCCGCGCCCGGGAAATCCACCACCACCAGGAAAGCCGCCGCGCGCGCCGCGTGGACCAACATTGCCAACATTCAGGCGCACGGGAAAGATGACGGGGTTATCCATAATATTGCCGTTCACGCAGGTAATTTCCGGTGTCTGTGGCGCGCTGTGCAATTCGAGCACCGTAATATCATTGGCGCCTTTTTTGAGCCATTCTCCGGGCAAAAAGAGCGAGCGCACCGGCCCACGATCCCAGAACCGTCCGAGGTTGTGGCCATTGACCCACACGACGCCAAAGCTCCATTTGCGCATGTCGAGGAAGGTGCCACCGACTTTGTTTATATTGAAGGTGGTGTGATAGAAGGCCGGGCCATCGGCAGGAGTCGAGGCTGCTTGAAATTTGTCGGGCCCAGATTCATAGGGCAGCGAATACATTTCCCAACCCGTAAGGTCCTGGCCATCGAGTGTGGCGCCGCCGAGCAGGCCCTTGCGTGCGCGATCCTGGCTCGCCGCATTCGTGATGACGCTCACGCGCCCCAGGTTATAAACCAGAATGTCGAGTGTCGCCGGGCCATCTTGGTTGACCGTGATCTTGCTGCTGTCGGGGCCGATTCCGCGGTAAGCTTCGCCCACGGTTTTCCCGTTCACCATGACAATCGTGTAGTCCGAAGCGTTTTTCAGTTCGAGCGCGCCCTTGAGTCCGTTGTCGAATTTCTTGCGGTAATCAATGAAGCCATAGCCCTGATCCAAATCCTCCATGGAGACGGTTTTGTCGGCTACTTTTGTCGGTGTCGCGGGCAGCGTGGATAACAGTGGTTCTTGTTCGCTGAATTTAAGGGTGGGCAAGTTAATTAGCACGGGATCCGCCGGCGGGTCGGGCAATTTCCGGTTGAACCGCGTGCTGAGCAAATCGCGAATCGCGCGGAATTTGTCGGTCGTGCGCCCAGCTTCGTCAATCGGCGCGCCATATTCATAACTCGTCACCAGCGGCTGGTACTCGACCGCTCCGTCATTATAGCCGTAATTCGAGCCGCCAAAAAACATGTAGAGGCAAAACGAATAGTTGTTGTCGAGCAACGTCCCCAAGCGCGAGACAATGGACGGAGTTGGACTGCGCGAGGTATATTCGCCGACGGGGGCTTGACCCCAACCGAGGAACCACGCCGTGTACACTTCCGGCACATACACCGGGAAATCGCCCAAATCATTAAGCAACTGTGCGCTGGCCCGGCCCGCGAGGCCGTTTTGTTGCGCCATCACTCCCGGCATCAGGCGCGACTGCGGTTCAACCCCCGGGTCGCAGGTAAACATCGGCACATCAAAGCCCACGTCCTGGAAAATTTTATGCAACGAGACCATGTAGTCGTTGTCCGCCGGTCGGCCGTTGCCGTATTCGTTTTCAATCGCCACCATGATCAACGGGCCACCCTTGGTCACCTGTAGGTCGCCGACTTGTTTATACACTTGCTCAATATATTTTCGGCTCCATTCGACGTATTTCGGATCGTTGGTGCGGATTTTCACATCCGGATATTTCACCGTCCACCACGGGATGCCGCCGTAATCCACTTCCGCGCAGCAATAGGGTCCGGGCCGCAAAATTGCCCACATGCCGTTGTCCTGGCAAAGTTTGAGCACGCGCCGCACATCGTTCATGCCGCTGAAGTCGAACTTGCCCTCCTCGGGTTCGACCAGATTCCAAAACAGGTAAAAGCTGATGGTGTTTAATCCCATCGCCTTCGCTTGTTTGATGCGCGTGTCCCAGTCCTCCGGTTGCACGCGGCCAAAGTGCATCTCTCCGGTCAGCAGCAGCGTCGGCTGGCCATCCATCCAAAACTGGTGGTCGCGCGCCTCGAATTTATGCACTTTGCCGTCCGGCACTACCGTGGTCAGCGCCAAACTCGGGGCTGCGGCGGTGGCATCGGTTTGCGCCGGGGCCGGGCTGGCTGCTTGCGAGGCCGTTTGCGCGCTCGCCAGGTTGGCGGTCAGGCAGCCCAGCAGCAGGCCGAGCGAAATACTTTTGGGGAAATACGAAGACAGCGGACAATTCATTGTGGGGGATGGGGTGGGGTCTTTCAAACTACCCAAATCCGCCCATCGCGCAAGCCCGGAGGATGCCTCAATCCACCCGCACCCAAACGTCCATAAAATCCGCCGCTCCGCGTAAACCTATCGGATGCGCATCCGCCAGCCGGTAGCGGGTGGGCAATAATTCCGACTGGACGCGGTCAATGAGCATTTCCAGCGCACCGGAATTATTCCGCAGTCTGCTATAAGCGCGCCAATCGTTGCGTGGGCCAATGATTATGACTTTGGGCGGGCTGTCTTTCAGTCTTTTGATGTCATCGTCAATATAGCGCGGCCAATACTGGTCGCAGAACATAATGGCGCAATTCAAAGCCGGGCGAGGCCGCTCAAAACACGCTTCCACGCTGGGATCACTGGGCAATAATAGCACCGTGTCGGTTACTCCGGCCAAGCTGCGCACTTTGCTGACCATGGTTTCCAGCGGGCGCGCAGTGGTGGTTATCCGGGCGCCGGCATACCATTTAACGTTATCCCACGTGTCGGTGCAGTTTTTGATTTCCACCCAATGGAGCCGCCAAGGCTGCCAGTTTTGAGCGATGAAAATGATCATCATTAGCACCACCCAATACTTCGACAGGTTCTTGGGCATCACTTTTGCCCCGGCAAAAACCAGGCTGACTATTGCCGTGAGCGCCACCTGAAGGAAGGGGAGGGTATGGACGAACCACAGCAGCGTCCTGAAGCCAACTGGGCCAGAAAGGCAATAGCCCATCGCCGCAGGCAGTAAAATAAAGGTCAGGGTTCCCAAGGCCAAAAGCTCTTTATTTCGCAAGAACTCCGGGAGCCACCCGCGCGGCCCTTGCTTGCCGAGCAACGCCAAAACGGCCAGCAGACTGATTGCGAGGCCGATGGTTTCTGTTTGATGCAAGTTGGGGAGAATATCAATTTGCAGCCGGGCCAGGAGAATTCCACCGGCCAAGCCGGTTGCAAGAATTGCTAGAATCCAACTCAATGGAAAATCCTTTTCATCTAACCACGGATGGGCGTTTATCATCAGTGTCGAAAACAGTTTCAACCGGGTTAGCGGAAGAATAAAGGCCGTCAAAATCACCACTTGGCCAATTTGAAATCCATAGCTGCTCAATTTCGCGATAATCTCCTGGATGCCTCCCTTGCATTCCGAGCCGGTTATAAAGACATCTTGCATCATCCCGCCGATGCTGATCCAGGGCGACATTAGTAGGCTTAGAAGGGAAAAAGCGGCGACGGTAAATCCAAGGTAAAGGGCCACGTTAACCATTTTTTCCTTGAGGCTGCCTGCGGCCGGATCCAGCAGTGTAATTGCCGCAGCGGCGGGTATTGCCAATATCCCAATGCTTTGTTTGGAGAGAATGGCCGTCACCCCAAAAAAGGCCATTCCAGCCAGCCAGGTCCAGCCGCGTTTCCCCGGAGCCCGGTTAATATAGCCGACCGCGAAGCAACCCAGGCAGGCCGCGGAAAAGTTGGCCATCGTATTGTAGACCAGGACAACATTGCACCCGCTGAAGGTGGCCAATGCCGCCATCGCTCCTAACAACGCCACCCTTCGCGGAAATATTTTATTCAGGCAGCCGTAAAGCACGAGAATCGTCCCCATCGAAAATACCTGATTCCAAAAGCTTTCAGTGAGCCAGGTTGCATGCCCCCAGCTCAACCAATAAATGAACACGGGCGCCAGCGGGGGCACCGGCATGTGGCCGCCAAAATCATACAGGCGCAATCCTTCTGCCAGCCGGTTTGAAAGTGGCGCGACCCAGCCGCTAAATTCCGGGTCGGTTGCGATTCCCGTCCATTGCGCCGGCACATTAAGCACCATCAAGGCAACGATGGGTAGCAACAAGAAAAGCCATTCTCCATAGCGGTCACTTAGTTTTTTCAAAGCTGACATGGATGGCGAATGACGCATCGTATAAACGGGAGCAAGGAATAAGCGGCTGGCGATGTTCGCCTCAATCCGGCTCGCTACACTACCCACCAGCTCTGGGCATCGTCATAGGGCCGCCGGGTCTTATCTGATAGAATCCACTCCGGGTACTCATAATTGTCATTGAGATGGCAGGGCATTGGAAATTTGACCCCTTTGAAATACACCACCGCAGGCGCGAAAGGGAGCGGGTATCCTTTGGGCTTATTTCGGGTCGGAATTCCGAATATATCTTTAAGTTTAAGCAGCGCCCTGACCAGGTAGTGCCGGCCGACGTGATAAAGATGATTTAGAATGGAATGAAAATGGGTTTGCAGAAGCTGGGCGTCTCTCAACCATTTCCCTATCGGAGTGCGGCGCTGCGAACAGAAGAGGTGATAAATACCCAGCCATTCCTCGTGCTTGTAGACCAGCTCTTGGCTATAGCGGGATATTTTCGACGGGAGTTTAACCCCGCAATCTTTCATGGACATGACGACAAAATTATTGGCCATGGACAATTCAGACAGGTTGGCCAGCTTCAGGGAAAATTCCCACGCGTATTTCAGGTCGGCCTTGACGCCGTGTTTGTTCAGGCATTCCAGCCAACCATACTGTTCCTCCACCTTGTTATACCAGCACGGTTCATATTGATAAAGAAACGGTATGGGCCGGGCGGGCGGTACGCACACATTTTTGTTTGCCAGCGGAATATCCCACAAATCGAGCAGGTCGGTCGTCAGGCCAAATTGGAAAATGTCCGAAGGGTGGAAGAGATACGCTTTTTCCCGCTTGGCCGGGTTACGGAAATAGCAGGCGCAGGCGGCGATGCGGCGCGCAAATATTTGGCAATCAGGCGATCGGTCGGGAAACTGTTCCCAGTAATTGAGGAAACCCAGATTTTCCAGGAGACAGTCTGAGCGAAGTTTAACCGCGTAAGGCCGGTTGGCTTTTCGCAACCCTTCGCGGGTCGAGGTGATTTGCCGGTTGATGTTGCAAGCGCGCAAATCCATTATGGGGAAAGAGCCCGGGTCTTGGGATGTAACCAGCGTGTCAAAATCCAGTCCGGTAACGTCGGAATTTTCCCAGGTGGAAAGGATGATCTGGGCCCCAGGCAGGAGGTGTCGCGCGCTTTTAAGGGTGTCGCAAGTGGCATATTGGTCGGGTTTGCCCGGCGGGACCACCGGCCCCTGAACAATTACCGCTATTTTTTCCAATGAAATCATGACTTGACGTTGTTAACCTCGAATGCAATTTTTTACAAGTTAGTCCCCTTCTACTATAAGTTATAGGAGTCCTATAACTATTCAAGTCTCTTATCGCCAGCCCTTAAGTCTTCATTAAAAAATCCTCCCCATGGCCAAAAGCAAAATAGCCAAAGGCAAGACCTTGTTGGGGTTGACGGTTGATGAATCAATCCGCAAGGAAATTGACCGCCGGGCTGAAAGGCTGCACTTGTCCCGTTCGACCTACGCGGCACTCATCTTGCAGGATTGGAAGGCTCGTGGCCATCCCCCAGTCACTGAGCCAGACCGGCTGATGCAGCTCGCCATCAAGAATAAGTGATGTTTGTTGTGGTTGCCTGCCAGCCGTGCTCTTTCATTCCTGCTTCCTGCCTTATTCGCTTGGCAAGTCCTTGCTGCCCAGCCCTCACGCCGCTTGCCGCGAGTGAATAGTTGCTTTGATCTTT